>WLWD01003211.1_pt1 | contig 16807 bp, 10 predicted proteins | sample 6712731 | NCBI WGS metagenome assembly WLWD01 (sample SAMN12718690, study PRJNA576275) | sponge metagenome | isolation source: marine sponge | host: Mycale hentscheli | place: New Zealand: South Island, Marlborough, Capsize Point | collected 2014-11-01
AGTGTGGGTTAGTGTTCATGTGTAGGTTAATGTTCATGTGTAGGTTAGTGTTCACGTGTAGGTTAGTGTTCACGTGTGGGTTAGTGTTCATGTGTAGGTTAGTGTTCACGTGTAGGTTAGTGTTCACGTGTGGGTTAGTGTTCACGTGTGGGTTAGTGTTCACGTGTGGGTTAGTTTTCACGTGTGGGTTAGTGTTCACGTGTAGGTTAGAGTTCATGTGTAAATTAGTGTTCATAGTGTTCATGTGTAGGTTAGTGTTCATGTGTAGGTTAGTGTGGGTTAGTGTTCATGTGTAGGTTAATGTTCATGTGTAGGTTAGTGTTCACGTGTAGGTTAGTGTTCACGTTTGGGTTAGTGTTCATGTGTAGGTTAGTGTTCACGTGTAGGTTAGTGTTCACGTGTAGGTTAGTGTTCACGTGTAGGTTAGTGTTCACGTGTAGGTTAGTGTTCACGTGTGGGTTAGTGTTCACGTGTGGGTTAGTGCTCACGTGTGGGTTAGTGTTCACGTGTAAATTAGTGTTCATGTGTAGGTTAGTGTTCACGTTTAGGTTAGTGTTCACGTGTAGGTTAGTGTTCACGTGTTGTGGGCATATATGTGAGGGGTTTCTGTAAATATTTCTTCTATGTTTTTTTCAACTTAGACTGAGAACTGATTCAAGGCTAGTAATTGGGGTGAAGGTAACTAACATAGTTGTGGTCACGGAATGAGTAACTACAATTACACTGTAGCTGACTTATTTTGTTGGTTCATGTGGTAATTTTCACCTAATTTTTTGTAACCGTACATATCAGCCCACTGTTATTTGCATTTGCTGAGTTATTGTATATCAACTGTAACTGTGCTTTTTAAATATAATTGTATAGCTCAGATCCGGGGCTTACCTGGGCTTTTTGTATGAGTAATAGCACGGGTAATCGTGCTATTCGGGATTAATAGCACGAGTAACGTGATTGAAATAGTACGAGGCGAAGCAGAGCGCTATTTCAATTGCTTTATGAGTGCTATTGATCCCTAATAAGCACAGGTTACCTGTGCTATCACTCGCTAATGGTAGGCCAGCTTTTTAAAAAGTCATTTGCAATTGTAGCTATTATATAGTTCACTCACTATCTCTTATTTCAGGATTAGCTTCCGCTGGAACTTCGTTTTCAACGTGCGGCTCCTCCTGATCCATTGAAAAACATTCCGTCTAATATGGGTAGAGCTTCTGTGGTGGTAAAGAATGACATCGTCTCCAACTAAAAACTACTCGAGCTGTGCATTTCCAAGGTTAACACTGCACGCGTGCGCACTTTACCCATACTATTTCACTTAGCTACCGAGGTATTTCTCTTAGTTTCCACTTAGTTACCGAGGTATTTCAATTAGTTACGCGCTATTTCACTTTCCCCATGCGATTTCCATTGAACAGCGATTTTTCACATACATTTTTAATGTACTATTAGCTACATTACTATGATACAATATAATCATTTCACACTCTGTAATATATTGTAGCACACTGACTTCTTCCCATAGTTAAATAATAACCTTGCTTGGTTTCAATTGAACTTTGTGATAGGTGGTGTCAATAAGGGTCACCTTTATTCTGTGTATTAACAGGTAGAGATTTTTAGTGTATCAAGTACATATCTGAGTATTTATAATTGTAAAATGGTATAACTGTACTTTTACTGTGTGTGTTGTGTATGTGTGAAACTTAAAAGGATTGCCGATGCGAAGGCCTGCTCATGGTCCAAGATGATGGAGTGACAGGACGATTAGAACCGAGAAGTAGACGTGGCGTGTGACCACATAGTACAGGAGTAGCTGAATGGGATAGTGCATAGCAGGGCTGGAGAATGAGGCAGAGGGAGGGCTGAAGAAGGAAGGGCAGAGGAGAAAGGCTACTGCTCAACTGCATATGCCCTTTATCTTGCCAACAGATCTTCCAGAGAAGGATGAATTGCCTCCTCAAGATGACTGGAAAAGAAGCTGTGAACATTCCAGCTTAACTTGTTTGTTTACACCTGCTGCTATGCATTCTATCATATCCCACTTCATTTGTGCACTTCTTCTTGAACCCCAGTCATCAAGCAATTTTTTTTTCATGCCATTATTTTTATTTCTACTGTACTGAGACTTTGATAACTGTAAGGTGATTGCTATAACTTTATCAGATGTGAAAAAGAGTACTGAAGTGCTGTCCCGGTGAACTTCTAGTGATAATAACATTACTTTATGTTGTGAGGGGATCATAGGTTTTGACTAGTTCATCAACTCCTTATAGATTCCTCCATAAATATTGTGGGAAACACAAACTCCACTCAATTAATATTCAGTTGTAGCGTACATGCTGGCAAGGAATTTAAGACTGCCAGCCAACTTTTTATAGGAGTCCTGGTGAAGCAAATAGCCTTGAGTTGTGTCTAATAGCACAAAATGGATCACAGCTGAGTGTAGTCTATCTGGAGAAGTGATTATGGTATTCAAGGTGATTTACCAAAACTTACACTATAACAATTACTAAAAACTATAAGGAAGATTGTAATAACTATAATATAGCTAATTAGTAACACTATCAAATATTATATAGTGATTTCAAATATCTCAACCTGGTTAATATCAATAATGACTAATTGATTGAATAAAATTTGTAGCTACTTCTACAGCAAGAAAGAAAAGTTGTATTATATAAGGTTAAGTGCCTCATTGCAGTACAGAACTATCAGATTGTTGTTTTTTTCTTCAGTAACTGTAACTAGCTATAACATAATAGACGGCTTCTGAATGAATGAAATATAGCTATATACGGAAATAATAATAATAATAACAATAATAATAATAATAATAATAATAATAATAATAATAATAATAATAATAATAATAATAATAATAATAATAATAATAATAATAATAGCAACAACAAAAGCTGCCACACAACATGTGTCTCTGATGACGTGTCTCCTGTAAGATAATGCAAAAAAGTGTCTGGACAAGTGGTATCCCACACTAATGGTCTCCCAGCACTCCATGGCTCTAAAGTCATGCCATCCTGTTTTTTTATCATCATCTGGAGAGGCAAGGAGGTTCCAATCTGTAGGGAATTTTAGCTGCTGACAGGGTGATGCCAATTGAGTTCATAGTTTCATCATTATTATTAACTACACAGCTAAACGTTAACAGATTAGCTTTCTGTATTATATAAGGTTAAGTGCTTTACAAAAGATCAGTAACTATCGGATTGTTTTTTAAGCAACTGTAACTATAACAACAGTCCACGCCTTCTGAGGGCGCTTTGTATGGGGTCTCGCCCCCGCGCCACCTGTGCCGGCGAATTTGCTGGGGGGAGAAAGAGACTAGAGAAGAAGTAGTCTCGCAAGCCAGACCCTTTACCAGACGCTACGCGGGGGGGGAAGGGTCTGGTGGATTGCGCACACCATTCTCGTATCTACCGAAGTAATTTCCGCTCTCGATGAATATGTTTATAACAACCCACCAGAATGCGCGTAACTATTTTCGGGTGCAACATCATGGAAGCTGTGACTCCTTTTCAATGCAGCGTTGACTTAGCGATAGAAAAAGTTTCATCTGCTCTAGGCTTCATACTGAAGCCATAACAGAAGAGAACCTTGCAGAAGTTTGCATCTGGGAAAGATGTGTTTGTTTCTTTGCCCACTGGTTTTGGAAAATCATTGTTATATTTTATTACCAAATTTGTTTGATGTTCTGAGAGGAGATGATACTTGTGGAAATTCGATTATTTTGGTGGTGTCACCTTTGATAGCTCTAATGAAGGATCAAGTTGGAACAATCCAAAAAATGGGTATCAGAGCTACACACGTCTCAGACAAGGAATCCATGACTACTGCTGTTAGGCAAGGAATAGAGAAAGGTGACTATCAAATTGTTTTTATATCTCCTGAGGCACTTTTTTTTGGAACTGAGTGGAGGCGAATTCTATCATCTAGAATTTACCACTTGAAATTGGTTGGGTTTATTGTGGATGAAGCCCACTGCATAAAGAAATGGTATGTTTAATGTCAATAATTACAGCTTGCTCTAATCAGCCCAGTTTTTATTACAAGTATTTTTTAGTTATTTATTTATGTGTACTATATTTTCAATTAGGGGAGAGAAATTTAGGACAGAATTTTCACATCTAAACGAAGTTCGAAGCATTATACCAGAGACAGTTAGGGTTATGGCATTAACAGCAACAGCAACAACTTCTACAAGAAAATTTATAATTAATAGTTTAAGTATGCAAATGCCGGAAATCATTTATGTTCCTCCAGCTAGAGAAAATATTTTATATGCAGTGATGGAAAAGCCCAGAGGAGATAATGCAATCTGTGAAGTATTTAAATGTATTGTTGAGAAGCTGAAGATAGAAAGAAGAAATATGGGAAGAGTAATAATATTTTGTAAGACATATAATAATGTAATTTCGATATATCAGTTTTTTAAACGTAGTTTGGGAGAATATTTCACTGATCCGATAGGAGCTCCAAATTACATTGTTAACCGAGTAGTGGATATGTACACTCACTGTACTCATGAAAGTGTGAAGGATAAAATTATTGAACAATTTACCAAGCAATCATCCTTACGTGTTGTGATTGCTACAATAGCATTTGCTATGGGAATTGACTGTCCAGATGTGCGGCATGTCATACACTTGGGGGTTCCTAGTGATGTCGAGATGTATGTGCAGGAAAGTGGCCGAGCAGGAAGAGATGGCCTATTATCATGTGCTACAATTTGGAAGACATCATCAGATTTAAGCACAAGATATACCACGCAGCACATGATTGACTACTGCATGGAGAAGAACGTACATTGTAGAAGATCGTTTTTATTTGAGGACTTTCATGACTGCAGCTTTAAGTCTAAAGGGTGCAAGTGTTGTGACATCTGTCAGAGGAACTGTAACTGTGGAAGTTGTGATGCGAACATTAATTCATTTATCTTTCCCTTTTTCATATCAAAATAGCTTACAAAATCATTTTAATCATAAAAGTAATTAAACGATGATGATCTTAGAACTAGTTGAGAAATAAAGATTAAAATAAATATAGCTAGTTGAGAATTTAAAATTAAGTCATAGTATGTTTAGAAAAATTGCAGATAATCCATTTCTTTAGGTCTGTTTGGAGTAAACTTCTTATAATGTTGGGTTTTAAGTTCGAAAATAACTTGTGAGTGCGATCTCTTGGTTGGTAAAGTATGTGCGATCTCTTGGTTGGTAAAGTATGTGCGATCTCTTGATTGGTAAAGTATGTGCGATCTCTTGGTTGGTACAGTATGTGTAAAGTATCTGTGATCTCTTAATATGTAAAAATCTGTGATCTCTTGGTTGATAAAGTACTGTGAACTCTTGGTTGGTAAAGTATGTGTGATCTCTTGGTTGGTAAAGTATGTACGATCTCTTGGTTGGTATAGATCTGTGATCTCTTGGTTGGTAAAGATCTGCGATCTCTTGGTTGGTAAAGTATGTGTGATCTCTTGGTTGGTAAAGTATGTACGATCTCTTGGTTGGTAAAGATCTGTGATCTCTTGGTTGGTAAAGATCTGTGATCTCTTGGTAGGCAAAGTATGTTCAGGGCCGGCGCCTATGGTGCGGCTGGTACGGCCATGGCCGTACCACTTTTTTGGTCTCGCCGTACTATTCTCCGAGTAGAAATTGAAAAGATGGAATAGGTTGGGTTACGGCACGTCATTGTGTTACCCCTGTAAGTGTCTCGCTCGCTACGTTCGCTCGCCAACTACAGATTCATTTTAAAGTAATTTTTTTGTTCACCACTTAGCTAATCGTAATTTTTCATAACACAATAATATGCAAATTTATTAATATAAATTTTTTTTCATTGCTATCTCTCGATTAAAAAAAAAAATTTTGTATTGTTTCTGTCAAACTCTGCAAGGCTTAACTATACTTAATTAACCCCATTCTCAAAGAGGTAATGTGTTTGATAGCAAGACAGCATGGATACATACAGAATAATATAATGGTGACAAGTCCATATGAAAACCAAAATGTAATTGTGAATTTCCAACTCGCAGGTTTATCAGGAGCATGTTCACAAGTCTAAAGTTCCTTCTGCTATAGTTCTTGAAGATTGGTTCCCTCAGCCAGATATTCTTAAAATGCTGAGACTCTGTGGATAGCTACATATTATTGTAAAAGTGTTATAAACTGTTAATTTAATGGTTAGAGCCGTACCACATTTCATTTGCTGGCTCCGGCTCTGTGTGTGATCTCTTGGTTGATAAAGATGTGTGATCTCTAGGTTGATAAAGATGTGTGATCTCTTGATTGTTAAAGTATGTGTGATCTCTTGGTTGGTAAATTATGTGCGATCTCTTGATTGGTAAAGTATGTGCGATCTCTTTGTTGGTACAGTATGTGTGATCTCTTGATTGGTAAAGATCTGTGATCTCTTGGTTGATAAAGTACTGCGATCTCTTGGTTGGTAAAGTATGTGTGATCTCTTGGTTGGTAAAGTATGTACGATCTCTTGGTTGGTAAAAATCTGTGATCTCTTGGTTGGTAAAGATCTGTGATCTCTTGGTATGTAAAGATCTGTGATCTCTTGGTATGTAAAGATCTGTGATTTCTTGGTTAATAAAGATCTGCGATCTCTTGGTTGGTAAAGTATGTGCGATCTCTTAGTTGGTAAAGTATGTGCGATCTCTTGGTTGGTACAGTATGTGTGATTTCTTGATTAGTAAAGATCTGTGATCTCTTGGTTGATAAAGTACTGCGATCTCTTGGTTGGTAAAAATCTGTGATCTCTTGGTTGGTAAAGATCTGTGATCTCTTGGTTGGTAAAGATCTGTGATCTCTTGGTAGGCAAAGTATGTGTGATCTTTTAGTTTGTAAAGATCTGTGATCTCTTGGTTGGTCAAGTATGTGTAATCTCTTGGTTGGTAAAGATGTGTGATCTCTAGGTTGGTAAAGATGTGTGATCTCTTGGTTGGTAAAGTACGTGTGATATCTAGGTTGGTAAAGATCTGTGATCTCTTGGTTGGTAAAGTATGTGTGATCTCTTGGTTGGTAAAGTATGTGCGATCTCTAGGTTGGTAATGATCTATGATCTCTTGATTGGTAAAGTATGTGTGATCTCTTGGTATGTAAAGATCTGTGATCTCTTGGTTAATAAAGATCTGCGATCTCTTGGTTGGTAAAGTATGTGTGATCTCTTGGTTGGTAAAGTATGTGCGATCTCTTGGTATGTAAAGATCTGTGATCTCTTGGTTAATAAAGATCTGCGATCTCTTGGTTGGTAAAGTATGTGTGATCTCTTGGTTGGTAAAGTATGTACGATCTCTTGGTTGGTAAAGTATGTACGATCTCTTGGTATTTGAAGATCTGTGATCTCTTTGTTGGTAAAGTATCTGTGATCTCTTGGTAGGCAAAGTATCTCTTGGTAGGCAAAGTATGTGTGATCTCTTAGTTTGTAAAGTATGTGTGATCTCTTGATTGGTAAAGTATGTCTGATCTCTTGGTATTTGAAGATCTGTGATCTCTTTGTTGGTAAAGTATCTGTGATCTCTTGGTATGTAAAGATCTGTGATCTCTTGGTTAATAAAGATCTGTGATCTCTTGGTTGGTAAAGTATGTGTGATCTCTTGGTTGGTAAAGTATGTGTGATCTCTTGGTATGTAAAGATCTGTGATCTCTTGGTTAATAATGATTTGCGATCTCTTGGTTGGTAAAGTATGTGTGATCTCTTGGTTGGTAAAGTATGTACGATCTCTTGGTTGGTAAAGTATGTACGATCTCTTGGTTGGTAAATATGTGTGATCTCTTTGTTGGTAAAGATCTGTGATCTCTTGGTAGGCAAAGTATGTGTGATCTCTTAGTTTGTAAAGTATGTGTGATCTCTTGGTATTTGAAGATCTGTGATCTCTTGGTATGTAAAGATCTGTGATCTCTTGGTTAATAAAGATCTGTGATCTCTTGGTTGGTAAAGTATGTGCAATCTCTTGGTTAGTTAAATATATACGCTCTCTTGGTTGGTAAATCTGTGATTTCTTTGGTGGTAAAGATTTGTAATCTCTTGGTTGGTAAAGTATGTGTGATCTCTTGGTTGGTAAAGTATGTGTGATCTCTTGGTTGGTAAAGTATGTGTGATCTCTTGGTTGGTAAAGTATGTGTGATCTCTTGGTTGGTAAAGTATGTGTGATCTCTTGGTTGGTAAAGTATGTGTGATCTCTTGGTTGGTAAAGTATGTGTGATCTCTTGATTGGTAAAGAATCTGTGATCTCTTGGTATGTAAAGATCTGTGATCTCTTGGTATGTAAAGATCTATGATCTCTTGATTGGTAAAGTATGTGTGATCTCTTGGTTGGTAAAGTATGTGCGATCTCTTGGTTGGTAAAGTATGTGTGATCTCTTGATTGGTAAAGAATCTGTGATCTCTTGGTATGTAAAGATCTGTGATCTCTTGGTATTTAAAGATCTGTGATCTCTTGGTTAATAAAGATCTGCAATCTCTTGGTTGGTAAAGTATGTGTGATCTCTTGGTTGGTAAAGTATCTGTGATCTCTTGGTATTTAAAGATCTGTGATCTCTTGGTTAATAAAGATCTGCAATCTCTTGGTTGGTAAATATCTGTGATATCTTGGTTGGTAAAGTTTGTGCAATCTCTTGGTTGGTAAAGATACTGAATAATGCATGAAAGTAAGTACTGTTAGCAAATAGTAAAGCTAATAGTCTTCTGTAGAAGTGTTTTGGAATGTTGTATGGGATGTAACTGTGTTAAAATTTTAAAAAAATGTTATAATTATTTACTTCATTTGTACATATAGAATTGCAAAGAGTGCACCTCTGACGAAATCACCAGGGCTACAAAATCAAACAGACTCTCCATCCCTGAGAATGGATCAACAAGTGCTCGGTGACTAAGCAGAAATGAACTATCCTCGACTGTTCCTAGCTACATTTGTCACAAAATGACAATCCATGTTCATAAAGCTGATTTTATTCATATTGTGTAGCGATTGTTTGAATATAATTTGTAATTTTAAAAAAAATTCCAACATTTTATGGAGTCAGAAATCAGATATTTTGAGTACATGAAAGTAAGATAACATGTGCAGTTTCCTGACATTGTCATGTATGTAGGAAATTTGATGTTCACTTCATGAAATGAGGAATACACATGGCATTTCTGTCTCTGACATGAATACAGGAAATTTGACATTTGATACATGAAATGAAGATGACATATGGTTTTTATTGCTTGTGACATGTATACAGGAAATGCATCTGAAATTTGGTAGATGAAATTTCAGGTACCTGAAATCGGTCCTGTCAGGTACCTGAAATTGTGCTCTATCATATACCACCATGTAGCAAGAAATGTACAGGAAATTCCGGGATTTCCTGCACTTTGACACAAGCAAACTGGATGGAATTTCCTTTGCCTTTCAAGCATCTATCATGCATGAGGAAACTCCACTTTTTTTGTAGTGTCACTCAGTCATAATTGAAGTGATTGGTCAAAAAAGGGTGGTAAAATAGCAATATAATCCATACTATTTCACATAACCTATACCATTTTTTAACTGAGAGGCACTAACAGCGGCGTTGCTGAGAGCAATACATGTATAAACCATAGCAAAAAACGTGGAAGTTAAATGTGTGCAGAACTCGTACTTATCTAGCTATAGCTGACTCTAATGCAGTATATTTTATATTTTTCAAAACTGGGCTTTTATTAACTTACCCATGTGAAAATTTTGTTAAGTATTTATATGTATGCAAATTTATGTGGGAAATTAGTCAGTTGCTATGGTAACCATAATTTTTGTGCATCACTAGTTCATGTAGTAGTATTATTAATTATTATAGATTAGTTACTACATTACCTTCACTAGAGCCTTTTATCCACCCCCTTTTTTCAAAGTTAGCATTCAAAACGCTTTTATACAAGTCACTGATCCATCTAACTCTGGATGAAACACTACTGCCATAAATCAAGACGACATTCTAGTGCTAATTCTGCACACAATGGGTTGACAGAAATGTGACTGTTAGTGTTGGCCGAGGTAGCGATGAGGCTTCCTAGGTCCGACTGTCCCGCTCGAGGGTCGCTGCCACCAGAATCCAGGTAGTGGCTCTTGCTCGTCGTCTCGCAATCTACCTCAAGTAATAGCGGTTTAAAACTATTCTTGAAACTATTCTAGACTAATTTGACACGTGCGTGGCTTGCCTATTTATTGGTCAAGGCTACGCACGTGCCGACACAAAAGATACAAACATCCGGTCACAAAAATTGCATGACTTCCACTACCTACGCTAACTATACGATACAAAAATTACTCAATATAAATGCATACACAATAATAACATCCAATGTCCGTTCTACCAGTTCATTTCTCTTCTCTCTTAGCTCGAGTCTTCTCTCCTTCATTGGAGGCCAGACCCACAGTGGTTGGAACTCGGAGCAAATGGGGAGCGAGTTAGCCGCACTCTTTCATTTTGCGCTCCCGCTACTTGAATCACGTTTCTCTACCAGGACTCTAATTGTAGCGCAGCTTTAAGGTGTCCAGCGGCCGGGGTTATCAAAACTGCAGTTTCCGGAGATTTGCTAAGTTTTCTTTACAGTAAGTTAATGAAGGTGCTATATTTTGTATGGTAGGTTTCCTAGCTACCTGGTAAGCTAGCAGGTTTGTGGACATTACTTTTTGTAGTTTCAGTAACTAAGTAGCTATTTATTTTATTGTCGTTCTATCGCACCTAACTTCGCTGCAATTTTCGTCCTGTAGAGCTGCAGCCGACCTGTGAGGTATGTAGCTAGTGTTTTTGTTTTTATACAGTAAAAATTCGGACTTGGGTTCCATCATATCTGTAATATCTTGATAGTAAGTAATAATTATGCAGCTTAATGTTGGCAGCTGGTGAATTGTGTGAGAGAGCAGTTTAGTATCATCAAAGAATCAAGTTAACTTGTTGACAGAATTTCGCTGTGTAGGAATGGTGGATAGGTAATAATTATGACTTGCATGTAGGGTCAGGTCATTCTTTTTCCTTGCACTTGGTTAATGTTGACATAGTTTAACTAGTTAGAGATATTATTATGTTAGCTGATTTACTATTATATATTTATCAATGTGTATTTACATCCCAAGCTTAAGTGCATAGTGAAGATAAGGAAACTAAAAAACATAACTTTCACTATGCCACATCATTGTATATAACAGTTCTGTCATACGTTTATGTACTATAAAAGACTGCTGAAACAATACTAGTGCTTAAGACCACTACAGCTATAGCTGCACTGAATAGCAATACAAATTAATCAGTGATGAATCACAAATAGCAAAATGTCTTCACCTTCAATTAACGAGAATACATCAGTGAGGAACCAGACTAACGACTAGTTGGAGTAAGAAATTCATTTTACTATGGCAGTTCTCTGCGAGTACGACAAACATCCTGCTTAATCCAAGTTTATATATTCAAATGTCCAGTTCTTTTGCAGTATAGCAGTTTCAGTCTACGTCTCGGTAATCATTTTGTTTTCTCCTCTGCTGGACTATTGGCAGATGTTGCTTTATAATTCTACTCTATGGTACCTGGTATATACTTTGTCTTAACTTTTTCCATACTTGGAACTATAACATTGGTAATTTTTTCGCTCAAATTTAATCCTTCAATGTATTTTAAATAAAAATCGTTATTTTCTCTTCCTGCTATGGTCTCTTACAAGGTATGCCCTTTCTCTAATACTGTACTTAGCTATACCTCTGTTTCATTTCTTCTCTGCTAGTCGACTACACATATACCTTCCTAACCTTTCCAAAACAATGGGCCCTGCATTAGGTTTTCTAATAGCCTTGCACCTACATTATCTTCAGCAGTATGACCTTCTTGTGTACAAAAGTATTGACAACACTTCAAATGATTTTATAAATTCTTATTTTTATTTTACACCTGTAAGAATAACACTACACCAGCATCAAGTTTTGTACTATCCCAGCCAGAGAATCAAGAAACTAAGGAATTCTGATTTCTCACTATTTCTTTTGACCCCTTTGATTGAGATAATAAAGAGTATTGTAATGTACTTACAATTATACACCAATTTTTGTGTAAATAATTTTACACTATTGTATAGTACAAAAAGAAAATATATATATCCAAATAAAGTGCATGAGTTTCACTGCATCACTTGCTGCAAGTAATAGATTGTGGTTAATACAAATGACACATTCTAACTTAGAAATAAGATTAAAACTTCTAGCAACTATTTAAAAAAAGAGATTGACAGACAGTATTGTTCTAAATTAAAATTACCTTACATTGTTACAATAATCCATATGATCCTCACAACTAATTCATGCTGTTAACTGCAACTAGCTGCTGCATTGCAGAATATAAAACTGAAGTAGCTATAAAATCATAAATAAATACCTCTTCTCCCAATTATTCCACATTAATTACTCAAAACAAAGTGGTTCAAAGTAAATGCACTAACCTTTACAGAAAGGTCGTTTACCCTGCCATTTGCCTTCAGAATTACAATTCAATATTGTTCCTCCTATGTTTTTTGTCCTAAATCTGCACGTGTAATTGGCTGTCGGAGTTCCTTCATGTATTTTAACAACGACAGTGGCAAATGGTACTTGTGGTGGACGAGAGCAACTAGAAGCAGTAGCATTCTCTCCTGAATCCTGATGAGACTGATCTGGCGTCTCGTCATCTGAAACCTGATAACTTAGGGACCGATCATGGGACTCATCCTCTGAAACCTGATAACTAAGGGACCGATCATGGGACTCATCCTCTGAAACCTGATAACTAAGGGACCGATCATGGGACTCATCCTCTGAAACCTGATAACCCATGGAGCGATCAAAGAACTCATCTTCTCCATGTTCTTCAACTACAACCAAAAGAACTATTAATATCAAACAAAAGGCCAAAAAAGATCATCTGAAAAAGATAATTGTGATTTTATATGTATATTTTGCCAATATCAGTCAAATGTGATTGATTGTGATAGGACATGTGTATTTGCTCATAGGTTCCAATGGGTTCTGTAGAATTAAAATTTAATAAGAATATAGCACATCTGATTTTTCAGCCCCTCCCCCCTCTCCTAGCATGTTGGCATGTTCAATATTGTCATCAATGGCCTATAATAATCTGACTTGAATTGTTTGTTTTTATTGTTGTTGTATTTGTTTTGTTGTTGTTTTTGTTTTTGTTTTTGTTGTTCTTCTGTTGTTGTTGAGGCAATTATTGGTAAATGACATCAAAGTAGCTATCAATAAGCATTGGTAACAGAAGCAGTTTGAAAGTGTGGACGCCAGGCTAACCAAGAACAGAAGAGTGTGCGACTAATTATGTGACACTTTATTTTCACTTAAAGATTTACTGAGTGGTTATTGAACAACTCCTGGATACTGAGATTTAGTATTTTAATTAATAATGGACTAGATGAAGTGATTGTATATTACTTGAAACATATTAGGAGCACCTAGAAATAAGGGCAGATATTTACCTGAATTGAGTAGTCCCACTAAAATTCTACCAAATTACATATATTTTAATTATTTCTATAGCTCCTGTTCTGAGTAAATCTTTAGGTAACAAAGAAAAAAAATAGTTATTGAGCAAGCTGGCTCAGTCAGCTATTATATAAAAATCATATACTATAAATCGTCAGAATGCATCATTTTGACAATCCACACTATAATGCAAAAGTTTCTCAATAATTATTTCTATCCCGGAATAGGAAACCAGTTCTTTTCAATCTTTCTCGAACACCCTCATCCCGTCATCATATAATATACACCTGTCCTGGAATAGCTTACCATCTAGAAAAGCACTGGAATAGAATGGCGTTACATTAGCTGAACTTCTGAATGGACCAAAGCAGGAATACATCCCTGAGTTGCTTTTCAATACGGGAGAAAAAATGAGATGTTGATTGTTAGTGCCTACTGAATACACATTGTTCCAGCCATGAGGTATTTGTCGGTAATTAAAAAACCAACGCACAGGATGGGAAGTGTTGCAGTACAAAGCATGATACATAGTTTTTTCCATTACATCCGAATTTACAGGGAAAAGTAATTCTTTGCGTACTGAAAAAAAAAACACAATGTAATATAAATATATATATATATATTATTTTTTACTTAATTTTAGCTATACTGCTGTTTATATTTATAAATACAATGTGTTGTCCTATGATGAAATTTAAAAGCTAAACTACCATTGATAATTTTATAAACGGCAACAATATCACTGGATAAAACAAAATTATATCAAAATGTAGGTCTATTTGGGGGGGGGGGGCTGTGTACACAACTCAGTCTGCCATCTGTCTGTCTGTCTGTCTCTGTCTGTCTGTCTGTCTGTCTGTCTCTGTCTGTCTGTCTGTCTCTGTCTGTCTGTCTGTCTGTCTCTGTCTGTTTGTCTGTCTGTTTATAGATAGTAGCTAGGCTACAGGAGCGCGCCAAGTGTGATTCTTTCAACAGACAAAGTTTAAATTTCATTCAACCATAAATTCTCGGCTTTGTGGGCCTTCAAAGTGGCTAGAAATGAACATGAGGTGGCCTGTGACAGATATATATACAGTGAAGGTGTTGATTGATGTACGTGAAGCCTGCATGTGCAAGCACACGCACGCGCACACACAAACAGACATAGACAGTTAGAATGGAATAGAACTTAGGTAAGTTGTGATACAATGTTATGTGCACAGGAACAGGTCCTTCTGGCGCCTGACGAAGCTGAGGAAGGCGCCAGAAGGAACCCAGGTTGAAGGACCTGGGTACCTGTGACCAGTGCTTACAAAAATCAGGAAAAGAAACATACGCACACATCTAGGCAGTTACATACACATACATGCACATGCACACATACAGCGCACACACACACATGCACGTACACACCACCATTAGGCAATGACATACATATACCTGCACATGCACACATGCACGCACACACCGCATACATACACAGTTCAGTGTTCTTTAGGTGGACGATCTCTGAGAGCGTAGCTGTGTGAGTTCTCCAGGGACGGCGTCTTAGCACGGACGAGTAGGTCTCCAGTTGTAGGTGGACGTCTTCTCGACACCATAGGCTCGAAGGGGAGTTCATCGTATCTCAATGCATCGTAAAGTGCTCCATTGGTGATGGATGGGTGCTGTCTGACCGAGAGCACTGTGGTTCCAGGGGGAAGGGGCTGAGCTGCGGAAGGTCTCAGTCTTTGTTCCCTATCTTCGAATTTCACCTCGGCTAGAACTTCTTTTAGCAGTTTGATGGGGTAGTGTCTGTTGGTGAACCATGCTAGCAGGTGGCTGATTGCTTGGGCGTAGATCTCAGTGGAGGATGATATTCTCAGGGTCCTGATCACTTCTGCTTTCACCACACCTCTCATGTTGTTTCTGGGGTGGGCGGAGGAGTAGTGCAGGTAGGTGTGGGGGTCTATGGCCTTAGAATAGGGCCTGATGTCTAGGACCCCTTCACTGTGGAATCTCTCTCCCTTGAATATGGTTATGTCGAGGAAGTCGATTCTTGTGCTTTGAAAAATCCATGGTGAACTCGATGGTGGAGAGTTGTGAGTTCATATGCTGGAGCAGGGAGTCTAGTTCTTCTTGGGGGCCAGGGAACAGGGTGAAGATGTCGTCTATGTAGCGCAGCCATAGCAGTGGCAAAGTACCCTGCCATCTGGTGAGCGCATCTGTCTCGAGTTTCCCCATAAACAGATTTGCCCAGGTTGGCGCTACAGGGGTTCCCATGGCTATGCCCTTGATCTGTTTGAAGGTCCTGCCAGCAAACAGAAAGGTGTTGCCTGATAAGATTATCTTCAGCATCTCCTTCAGCATGTTTTTCCTTGAGTTGTTACTTGACACTGGAGGCTCTGTGGGGATGGCTTGTTGGAGGGCCATAGATATCCCGGCTTCATGGGGAATCGAGGGGTAGAGGGCCTTTACGTCGAGTGTGGCTAGAATCAGGGATCTTCTGGTATCGGGGGAGACTTTCAAATGTTCCACTATTCTGATCACTTCTGTAGAGGAGGTGACTAGGGACTGGACTGAGTCTAAGTGCACTTTGAGCAAGTTGTTACAGAGTTGAGACAACTTCTGTGTGGGCCCTGAGCAGCAAGAGACAATAGGTCTCAGCTTGTGAGAGTTGAGACAACTTCTGTGTGGGCCCTGAGCAGCAAGAGACAATAGGTCTCAGCTTGTGAGGGTTCTTATGCACCTTTCTCAGCCAGTATAGTCTTTGGGGCCGCACGTCCTTGAGGTCTGTCGTGTACTTGCATTTCTCGAACACTGATAGTAGCTTTTGTGCATGTGGCAGTCTTTGATAAGTTCGTTGGCTTCTTTTGCCGTTTCCAGAGATGTGTCCCTGTCCAGTTCAACATAGGTGGTCTTGTCCTCCAGCTCTTTAAGACCATCCTTGAGGTAGTCTTTGGTATCTTGGATCACGATGCAGGTACCCTTATCGGCGGGCTTGATGGTGAGGCTCCTGTCTTTCCTGAGTCCTGTCAGCGCTTTCTGGTGTTCCCTGGAGAGGTTCTGGTAGTACGCCTTCTTGTGTGTGCGCATGCGTGTGCTTGCACATGCAGGCTTCACGTACATCAATCAACACCTTCACTGTATATTTATCTGTCACAGGCCACCTCATCAACACCTTCACTGTATATATATCTGTCACAGGCCACCTCATGTTCATTTCTAGCCACTTTGAAGGCCCACAAAGCCGAGAATTTATGGTTGAATGAAATTTAAACTTTGTCTGTTGAAAGAATCACACTTGGCGCGCTCCTGTAGCCTAGCTACTATCTATAAACA
>WLWD01002275.1_pt1 | contig 16804 bp, 12 predicted proteins | sample 6712731 | NCBI WGS metagenome assembly WLWD01 (sample SAMN12718690, study PRJNA576275) | sponge metagenome | isolation source: marine sponge | host: Mycale hentscheli | place: New Zealand: South Island, Marlborough, Capsize Point | collected 2014-11-01
CCGTCAAGAACGAAAATAGCAACATCTTCAGATTTGAATCCCCACATATACCATAATTTTTTCATGGCGTCACAAAGCATGTACCAGCGAGTTTCATCAGCGTGCCATCTTATTCCATTTTGCAATTCAATAATAAGTTCTTTATAAAGAGGCTCCAAATAGGTCCCAAATATTGTTTTCAAACCACCGAAAACAGTTCCTGGAATCATATTGACTTCGTGTTGCTGCATGTCGAAAATTTGACGCTGGATCGGTATATGCTGTTGATATTTATCGATAAGAATATCAATCCATACTTCCAACCCATATTTTCCCTGCTGAATGAGTTTAGCCGGCATGGGAGCTGTTATTATTTTGGGAACGCCAGGGGCGTAATTCGCAGGAGGAGTATATTTACGCCTGATAGTACGTTCCACGTACCATTCGACTTTTTTTCTGATCGTGTATGATACTTCATCCATGCCGTTCTGTTCCGTCCAATTCTCCGCCGGAATTCCATGAATGACTTCTCCCTCAGGCAGCCTAATAATTCTATCCACAATCTGCAGCCCTTTAGGAATTTTCCTTCCATTTCCTTTGGGGCCATCCTGACCTCCGGATTTTCTCTTTTCGTGTCATTGTCCTTCTCCGCTTCAGTCTTTTTTTCTTTCTCCCCAGCCGATTCGTCTTCCCCGGCATTAGTGATTTCTGATTCGCTGATTTCTTCAACTACAATAGAATTCCTATCCTCAACTTTGATATCTGACAATTTCAGTTTCTCACTCTTCAAACCGAAAAGCATAGATGCGAATTTATTCGCTTTACCACGTTCATTACTCAATTCTCGTTCCAGTTGCCGAATTCTTTTCTCCAGATCTTTATTCGCCTCTTTTTCACAATTCAATTCCCCTTTCTGCTGTTCAATCCGTCGCTTGAGTTTATTGAATTCATCCACGGCAGCATCAAAAATCTGACGGAATTGTTCGTTTTCCTTCTTCAGCTGCTCATTTTCTACTCTCAGTCGCGAAAGTTTGCATGTTTCCGGACATTTTCCGTAAGAATGATTATGTCTGATTGACCTTTGCGCTTTCGGCAACTGTTATTTCCCTTTGGTAAGATTTCTTTTTTTCAGACTCTCATAATTACACTGGCTGATTTCCTGCAGCAGGGCTTTAACTTTCCTATATCTCTCATTCATTTCTTTTGCCTCGCCGATTGGTCCGGGCGGAAGATAAAGATTTTTAGTTCTACCTTCTTTTTTCGAACTGAGATAATAGCAGATATGTTTCTCCCCATTGTTACAGGTGCAGTTCTTTCCACATTTTGAGAGATACATGACAACTGAACCAATAATAATATCAAGGTTGCTCATCAGTTCCTTTTTTAATCTCTCTATTTTTTTCATATCTGATATAATTCCTTAATTTTTAATTAAATTGCACGTATTAATACACACAATAATGCCAACGAAAATTAAATCAATGAAAAATTCGTCTTTTTTATTATTTTTTCAGGGATGGCTAAGGCAACGGTGTTGGTTATTCCTGAAAAACATGGCTCATAATGGGGCCTTGAAGATGTTTATTTCATGCACTGAGAGCTCTCATCAAATCGCCCGCACTCCCGTACGACAGACACCTCCTGTTTAATGTAAAATGCCGCTGCTATGACCGTATGGCCATATTGCAAGAGTCTTTCACGGCAATTCTATTGAAATATAAACTGCTTATTATTGGTATGTTATGGCTTTAAATTGAAGTATTATGTGCTGCCTTTGCAATAAGGTATTTCATTAATAACAACAAATTTAAAGGAGGAAAAATAATGAATAGTAAAACACAAGCAACTACTGTCGAGAATGAATTCTACAGCCCGATGCTGCGAGCACTGGTAAAGGCCGAGGCAAAGAGGGATTGCCCCGAATTCCCCGACGAGCATTTTTTGAAGGCAGGGGTTGGGCGGTGCCTGAACGATGTACGTAGCGGACGAGACTGGATTCAAAAAGCAATGACGATTTTGAAGCTGGCGATCACCGTTAGCCGGTTCTTTATCAGCTTGAAAAGCAGAGGCGGCTACGACTTACCCAAAACATTGCCTGTGCAGTTCGAGCAGAAGCCGATGAGATCGCCACGGCAAAAGACGATCCCTTTGCAGAGCATGCCGAACTTGATGGAGTCGCGATCTACGCCGCAGACGGTCATTACCATGGAAGCTCAGCTCATGACCAGCTAATTGATCAGAAGCGTTACCCCGTCGGACATTTTTTTGCCATGAATCTTCGGACTCAAACGATGATTCATTTGGATGTAGCTCGCCCGAAGGTGAAAAAAGAGCATGATATAACCGCGTTGAAACGCTTGGAGGCAAATGCCCTGCGTATGGAAGAACCGACAGGGCGAAAGGTAATTATAGCCTATGATCCGGCGATCTACGACTTCGTCCAGTGGAATAACTGGAAGCAGTCGAAGGGGATTTACATCATCACTCGAATGAAGGAGAATACCAATTTACTAATCTGTGACGACCGTGAGTTTGACCGGGAGGATCCCCGCAATGCAGGCATAATCTCGGACCGGACGGGAGTAACAAATAGCGGTCGCAGGTTGCGTAAAATTGTTTGCATTGAACCGGCAACTGGAAAGAGATTTGTCTTCCTGACAAACGAAATGACATTGCCGCCGGGGTTGATCACTTTCATATACAAGAAGAGATGGGACATTGAAAAAGTGTTCGACCAATTCAAAAATAAACTGATGGAAAACAGGGCCTGGGCAAAATCATTGAACGCTAAATGTGTCTAGGCGCAGTTCATGGTTCTGGCGCACAACCTCACCTTAATCCTGGAACGTAAACTTGAATCCGAAGAAGGCATCTCCGATACCAAGATTGAAAAGAAGAGAACCCTGAGAATTCAAAAGGATCTGGCAAAGATCAAGGAGGCCGGAAGAAAAGAAAACCCGCTTGTTACACGACCCTATAAAGCCGTTCAGAGGTCGTTTCAGTTTATCCGATGGCTCAGGGACTCTTTGCCTGTCAAGACTCCCTGGAGGCAGGCGGTAGAGGCTCTGAGGCCCCTTATGACCGCATATTTGTCATGAAAAAACAAACACCGTTGGCTAAGGTGGAAGCCAGGAGAGGAGAAAGAGATTGAGAATTCTAAAGAAACTTTAGCCGATATGTTATCTCTTGATTTAAGAAAGAAATAAGGTAGTATAAATGGCAACGGGGCTCACTGAATACGACATTTTTTCACCACTAAAGTGGTATATAGAACAGCACAAAAAATTCATCCCAAAAAATCATTTGTTTCAAATCGACGGCACATGTGCACATTGCCGGAAAATCGATTGAATCATACAAAATATAAAACCTTAACATTTACGCAAAATGTGGCTGAGACAATATCGAGCAATCGTCCGAAATTCATTTATTGTCACTTTAGGTGATCCTTTTTATCTGATTTTACATTTAACGGCATTATTATTAATCGCCCTTCTCGGGTGCGTACCCGGCTTTACCTACGGTGAACACATGCAGTTATACCGCGATCAATGCCAGGCTTTAATCTTTATGATTGGATGTCTTGGCATTACATTCGGGTTTACTCGGGCCATTACTGACGATATTAGACGCGGCGCCGGTTCCATACTGTTGAGCCGCCCGATTAGTCCCACATGTCTGATTTTGGGAAAGTGGAGTGGAGTTTTCATCAGCATCATACTTCTGCACATATCTGAATTAGCGGGTTATTTATGGATATCTGAAGCGGCTTCTAATCCTGAATATTTGAATCTACCGAGTCTTATCATATATCTGAGCATAATTATCGTGGCCTTGCTTGTCAGCGCGGGACGTCATTTTGTATTCAACGGTTCATATGTATTCTATGCAAATATCATTTTAAGTTGTCTAATTGTTCTTGGGATTGTCATGAAAATAGTGATTCAGGACAATCACCTTTTTGACTGGCTGGGACTACAAAGCGGTGCGATACTTTTGTTTGCCGTCATTGTATTTTCATCCCTAATGTTGCCCGTAGCAGTTACCGCCGATTCTGTTATCGTTTTAAGTATTGGCATTATTGCGTTTTTCTTTGGCTTGATATCAGAATATTTGATTAATATAATCTTACTCAATAATCCCCTTTCAATTTTCATAAAAGCAATTGTTCCAAACTGGCAAATATTTTGGGTATCAGATAGATTGGGAGAGGGATTGGATATCCCAATTAATTTTTATGGGACATGCGCTATCCAATCAATTGCATTTTTGTGCATTTGCGTCACGATAGCCATAACCCTTTACGAACGAACAGAGATTCAAGGGGAATGATGCATCAAAAACATTACAATGGAAAATTATCTTTAGCGGCTGCAATCGTTCAATTAATTTTCAGCGCAGCTCTTTATATGATTAGTTACAATTTTGAACCTGGGATTTCAATTCATTTTATTGTTCAAACAGCAAACGTTCTGTTAGTCTCCGCACTCATCGCATTCATTTCATTTATCCACTCATATATGCAGAGGCTGGCGGATGAGGAAGTTGAAGAAAATAAAAAGATAGATAAATCCGGCGCTCTATTTGAAAACGAAATCGATCATTTATCGGGGCGATTGCAAAATTCAAACAAACAATTCAACAGGGTTATTCTGCCGACCCTGATTATGTTAATCAGCGTCATTGAACTTTCGCTATGTTACGGCATTATCTACCTGGAACTCAATCATTCTCATGTCATTCTGCCCGACAATCTCAATCCTTTACTTTTTAGCGCTTCTGTATTAATTTCATTTTCATGCGGCTTGTTTATCATGGGAAAATACTGTTCTGGAATTGCCGAAGGAAATAAAAATTCTTATATTGTCCCTTTGGCTAATTACATGATTTTCGGGTCATTCATCTGTCTGATCAGCGGTATCGTATCGTTGTTATTTTATTGGCGATTTGATAATTTTGCACGGTGGCATACATGGCTGATATGTGGCCTTGCCGTTAGTATTGCAATTGAGCGCTTCGTCATTTTTGTCATAGAAAAATATCGGCCTAAAACAGCAGATGCAGTAAACTTATCGATATATAACAGCCGCCTGTTGGGACTGATAAATCAACCTCAACGACTTGTCGCAAATTTAGCAGAGATCATCGAATATCAATTTGGTGTCAATGTATCTGAACAGTGGCTGCAGAATTTTTGCACTAAAATTTTCATTCCCTACCTGTTCATTCAATCAATGACACTTGCTCTATTAACATGTTTTACCTACGTACACCCCGGAGAAACTGCTCTTAAAGAATATATGGGATCGACGACACTGGAAGAACTTTCTCAGGGACTTTACCTCAATTATCCTTGGCCAATCAATCGAATCCACAGAATCCCTGTAAATAAAATATACAATTCGTCCACCGGAGCGACGCCAACAACAGGGACATCCAGGAACGACAATGAAGAAAATGCCAATATTGTGTTGTGGGATCATGAAGCGTTTAATAGTAATGTGTTTCTTGCAGGAAGTAATATGTCCGAAATTAAAAATGCGAACCAAAAGACTCAGATTTTGGATGTAAATCTTGCATCTGCAAGTATTAATGTGCATTACACGATCGATAATCCGGCCAAGTATTTTACAATCCACAAATCTAATGACGAATTACTCAAGTTGCTAAGTAAACAAATTCTGAATCGCCATATCCTGAATAACGATTTTTATGAATTAATCAGTAATAATTTTACGGGCCTTTCAGAAGGTTTAAGGTCAGACATTCAGTCGGCAGCAGATAAACATGGACTCGGCTACGATATAACACATGTTAATGTAGATTATATTCAGCCTCCACCCGCAGTCGCCAAATCATTTCAACAATTAGTTACGGTTCAACAAGCGAAAATCAGCAATCAACTACGTGCTCAAAAATACGCAATTCAAACCATAGCCGAAGCAGAAGCTGAAATCAATCAAATCATAAAACAGGCTGAAAGTGATACGGTTTTGACAATAAGTCTTGCTGAAATCGAGAAAAAAAACTACCTGAAGCAATATAAAATTTATAAAGAATACCCAAAATTATATAAATCACGTTTAACAATGGATACCCTCGAAGAATGGCTGAGAGACGTTAGGAAAATAGTCACAAATTCAAAAAGTACAAAAGAAGTTATTAATCTTGAACTGAAGAAATCAAGCCCGAATATTTTGGATGTATCAGTTGAATAACGATGCAGAGGATTCCGATATCGTATATAATTTGAGTGAATCAGTTTATGGCCGAATATTGCCGGTTTGCGGTGTGCGCTCGCAAGTTGTTTGCTTTCTTAAGCTGCAAGTGCATTGGGAGGCTTACTTCAGACCGAACGTTAACCTGCATGCTTGCGGTCATTTGCGATGACAGAATCAATAACGTCTTGTGTGCGGGGAAAATGTATTCTGACGCCTAAAGCCAATAATCAGTTACAAAATTAATTGACAACAACCTAGAGAATCTTGAAGTGAAATCAAAAATTCCGACACTATTCGCGTTTATCGTCGCGATATTATTCGTTCTCGCCTTATGCGCCTATCAGTTACGCATATCTGAATCTGCAGTGGCCACAACTCTCGGTAATCTCAAACTTGTTGATCAACCTGGTTTGCATTGGAGATTGCCCTGGCCGATTCAAAAAATAATCCGATATGATAATCGAAAACAATTACTAAAACTTAATCCAAGAGAAACGGTGACGAGTGATAATATCAATTTGATTGTCGAATTATTCTGTACCTGGAACATCAATGACCCAATTCTTTTTTATAATAGTGTTGGTAATTTTCTCGAAGCTGAATCAATCCTGAAAAGCCTGATTGCCAGCGAAAGAGAATCAATATTTAGACGACATAGCATGCTTGATATTGTTCGGTTAGGCAAGGCTGATGAAACCCTGTCAACCATAGAAAATGAATTGCAAACCAGCGTCGGTAAGAAGAGCCGGACTATTTATGGCGTCAATATTGATTTTATCGGCATTGCTCAATTAAATCTCCATGAATCGAATACACAAAGCATTTTCAATAAGATGATTCAGGAACAGGAAAAATTGGCGGCGGAAATTCGGTCTGAGAGTAAAAAGAATGCCAAGATTATTCGGGATAATGCAAATAATATGAAGGCGCAAAAATTGGCAAAATCTGAGGCTGAAGCCAAACGAATTCGCGGCGAAGCATTAATCAAAGCAGCAGAACAATATGAAAAGTTTAATGAAGACTTGGATTTCGCAATTTTTCTAAGAAAACTCGATGCACTGGAAGAAACGATGAAAACAAAAACAACGATTATACTTGACCCTGAAACTCCACCCTATGACTTATTAAAATATGGCAGGAATAAGTAATAAAATCCTAAAATACCGAACTTCCTAACGTGGACAAGCCACAACCAAACAGGAATGATTTAACATTGAAACAAAGGGATGCTTCACATCAGGCGTCAGAAAGTAGTTAGTTTACGCTTTTTCCCAGAATATTCCTGAATATCGAATGTCGAACAAGGAATTATGAATAAACGAAGGAAAAAACTTCAAAATTCGACATTTCTTGTTGGTCCCGTGAGATTGATTGATATTATTTTTTTTGCGTTATCTATTACAGCATACTCAAAAGTGTAAACTATCCTGTAAAACATCTCAAAATAAACGTAAATAAAATGGAATTACTCACATCAACGTACAAAGAAAGAATTAGTGGTGTTCTTAGCTTGTTTCGATAGATTGATAATAACGGGGACACTTCCTCAAATATGTTATGCCCAAGGGATGACATCCTACCTTTGCGGTCAAGGAGAACGTATTTTTGACTATCCCAAATTTGCGGAACCGTTTAAGAATCAATTGCGCGCCAATACTCAACAGATAGCAAAAGACAATAATATTGAAATAGAATTTGTGGCGAAATCACATATCCGCAAAGAAGATTTAGTTAAAAAAGTTTTGGATAAAAAAGGGATTCATACAGGCTTGGTCCATATTATTTCAGCCATGGAAGCCTGTAGCAGTTATAAACTATGGCATGACAAAGAGTCGGGCAAAACATTCCTCAAAGGTACGCACGGTAAATGTTTGCACTATTACTTCTATTTCATTGACCCTTATCTTGGTTACGGCTATGTCAGAGTTCCTGCCTAGCGCCCGTTTAAATTACAGATATATATTAACGGGCACAATATATTAGCCAACGAACTGGACAAACAAGGCATAAAGTATTCTATGATAGACAACGCATTTGATTACATCGAAGATTTTGACAAGGCGCAAACTGTCTGCGAGAATATGGACATTCAAAAAATACACAAAAGACTTGATGAACTGGCCAAAACATATTGTCCGGTGCATGCATCATTCAATCAGGTATGCCATTGGAGCATAATGCAGACTGAATATGCTACAGATATTGTTTTTAAAAACCAGGAAGACCGACAATCGATATATTCAGAACTGACTGCGACTGCTATATATACGGTAAAACCGGATAACATTGCCACTTTTCTCGGACACAAAATAGATCTCAGATACCAGGGCGAAATAGGCAACAATTATAATATCCGTATCGAAGGGAGCCGTATCAGCAATTCCCGGTGAACTATAACATCTTTATATGAAGCAAATTACAGCTATCTCATCCTCTAAAATTAGGTTCTGACTCCGAGGTTGAAGTCGCTATCAGCCTCAATTCCAGAATGCCGACAATAGATTTTGACAATTTATAGATGGTATAAAATTTGTAACTGACTTCTATTAAAAGAGTTCCGTTTCACCGGGAATTGCTGGAGCCGTATTAAACATACAATGGGTAAAAGCGCAATTAAAATGTATGACAAATTCTCCAAATTGCTCCGTCTTGAAACCACAACTAATGATATCAGTTTTTTTAAACACTACCGTGAGGTTGAACACCGTGACGGCAGCAAATCCATGTACTATGCCCCTTTGAAAAAAAACATTTACAGCCTTTCAGTGTTAGTATCTTATCAATAATATTCGTGTATTTTTTGGCAAGAGTTTAATAATTCAGAGCTGGAATCAATATGGTTTCTTTAAGTTTTTGAGCGGTTATAACCAGTTCTTTTCCCAACTTTGTCAAGTAGTATTTGTATGTTTTACCTGCCCTTTTTATAAGACCAAACACATTAAGTCTTTTAATAAGCCTTGATGTTTTGCTGGTATTAAACGCGGGTAGTCTGGCCCTTATATCTTTGTTTCTAAATCCTGTGATGTTGTATTCCCCCCGCAGAACAGTAAGTAATAAGGACAGGTCTTCATGATAAAATAAATTGAACCCTTTGTAATTCCTGTTGCTCTGTTTTTTAGCTTGTGTGATTTTGTCGAGTCTTTTACGTCCGACTGTTTTGTTGTCAAAGGCAGAAATAAATTCCAAATATCGTTTATTGGAAGCCTGAACAATAAACCTAACACTGAAAGGCTGTAAATGTTTTTTTTCAAAGGGGCATAGCACATGGATTTGCTGCCGTCACGGTGTTCAACCTCACGGTAGTGTTTTAAAAAACTGATATCACTAGTTGTGGTTTCAAGACGGAGCAATTTGGAGAATTTGTCATACATTTTAATTGAGCTTTTACCCATTGTATGTTTAATACGGCTCCCTTCGATACGGATATTATAATTGTTGCCTATTTCGCCTTGGTATCTGGGATCTATTTTGTGTCCGAGAAAAGTGGCAATGTTATCCGGTTTTACCGTATGTATAGCAGTTGCAGTCAGTTCTGAATATATCGATTGGCGGTCTTCCTGGTTTTTAAAAACAATATCTGTAGCATATTCAGTCTGCATTATGCTCCAATGGCATACCTGATTGAATGATGCATGGTACGTATTCAGTGATCCACGTTGCCATTTATACTACCTTCATTCTTTCTTAAATCAAGAGTACATATCGGCTAAAGTATTCTTTAGAATTCTCTCTTGGCTTTCCACCTTAGCCATCCCTGAAAAAATAATAAAAAAGACGAATTTTTCATTGATTTAATTTTCGGCGGCATTATTGCGTGTATTAATACGTGCAATTTAATTAAAAATTAAGGAATTATATCAGATATGAAAAAAAGAGAGAGATTAAAAAAGGAACTGATGAGCAACCTTGATATTATTATTGGTTCAGTTGTCATGTATCGCTCAAAATGTGGAAAGAACTGCACCTGTAACAATGGAGAGAAACATATCTGCTATTATCTCAGTTCGAAAAAAGAAGGTAGAACTAAAAATCTTTATCTTCCGCCCGGATCAATCGGCGAGGCAAAAGAAATGAATGAGAGATATAGGAAAGTTAAAGCCCTGCTGCAGGAAATCAGCCAGTGTAATTATGAGAGTCTGAAAAAAAGAAATCTTACCAAAGGGAAATAACAGTTGCCGAAAGCGCAAAGGTCAATCAGACATAATCATTCTTACGGAAAATGTCCGGAAACATGCAAACTTTCGCGACTGAGAGTAGAAAATGAGCAGCTGAAGAAGGAAAACGAACAATTCCGTCAGATTTTTGATGCTGCCGTGGATGAATTCAATAAACTCAAGCGACGGATTGAACAGCAGAAAGGGGAATTGAATTGTGAAAAAGAGGCGAATAAAGATCTGGAGAAAAGAATTCGGCAACTGGAACGAGAATTGAGTAATGAACGTGGTAAAGCGAATAAATTCGCATCTATGCTTTTTGGTTTGAAGAGTGAGAAACTGAAATTGTCAGATATCAAAGTTGAGGATAGGAATTCTATTGTAGTTGAAGAAATCAGCGAATCAGAAATCACTAATGCCGGGGAAGACGAATCGGCTGGGGAGAAAGAAAAAAAGACTGAAGCGGAGAAGGACAATGACACGAAAAAGAGAAAATCCGGAGGTCAGGATGGCCCCAAAGGAAATGGAAGGAAAATTCCTAAAGGGCTGCAGATTGTGGATAGAATTATTAGGCTGCCTGAGGGAGAAGTCATTCATGGAATTCCGGCGGAGAATTGGACGGAACAGAACGGCATGGATGAAGTATCATACACGATCAGAAAAAAAGTCGAATGGTACGTGGAACGTACTATCAGGCGTAAATATACTCCTCCTGCGAATTACGCCCCTGGCGTTCCCAAAATAATAACAGCTCCCATGCCGGCTAAACTCATTCAGCAGGGAAAATATGGGTTGGAAGTATGGATTGATATTCTTATCGATAAATATCAACAGCATATACCGATTCAGCGTCAAATTTTCGACATGCAGCAACACGAAGTCAATATGATTCCAGGAACTGTTTTCGGTGGTTTGAAAACAATATTTGGAACCTATTTGGAGCCTCTTTATAAAGAACTTATTATTGAATTGCAAAATGGAATAAGATGGCACGCTGATGAAACTCGCTGGTACATGCTTTGTGACGCCATGAAAAAATTATGGTATATGTGGGGATTCAAATCTGAAGATGTTGCTATTTTCGTTCTTGACGGCACAAGAAGCGCTTCTGTTCCTGCGAAAACTCTTCTGGGGATTACCGATATAGTACAACTAAAAGAACCAGTTGAAATTCCTGAGGAGAAATTGAAAATATTGAATGTAGACAGGTATTCTGCCTACAAAATGTTGGCCGGTTTGGGTTTGGTTCTTCTGGCCTATTGCTGGGCTCATGTGAGAAGAGATTTCACTGACATTAAAAAAAAATATCCCGAAGAGCACGGACTGCTCAGATGGGCAGAGGAATGGTTGTTGAAAATCGCCGAACTGTACAAAATTAATAATCAGAGAGTAAAACATCCTCCCGGAAGTGATATGTTTTTAGAACACGATTCGAGATTACGTGAAGCCATTCATGACATGGGAAAAGAAATCAACGTTGAGATTAAGGCTGATGAAGATGAAGTTCATGAAGCCAGACTTAAAGCAATGATATCAATGAAAAATCACTGGGAGGGACTGATTATATTTGTTGGTAATCCCGAAATCCCGAAATCCCGAAATCCCGAAATCCCGATGGATAATAATAAAATGGAAAACGGAATAAGACCATGTGCTCTGGGAAGAAACAATTATATTGGAAACCATTCACTTTGGGGCGGGGAATTGTCCGCCTGTATGTATTCGATCATTCAAACATGTAAACAGAATAATATCAATCCACGAACTTACTTGCAGTATTACCTTGAGAAGTGTATAGAAAAAAACGGCGATATGAGTCAGGAGGAAATAAATTCAATGTTACCAGGGAAATTAAAAAATAATATCATCGTGAAAAACGATTTGACCTTGAAAAAATTCTGATTTTTTGTTTTCTTTATATTTCCTGCAAAAAACGATTCAGTAAGAAGAAATTAGGTTTGAGGGCAAAACGGGGACCACTGAGTATGTACTTTATGAATAATACAGGTTAGTAAGAAATTTACGAAAATGTGATCGGGTTTGGCGCTCTTCATATTCATAGAGAATCGTTAAAGAATCGAGATGTAATGACTTGTTTTTACATAACAACTATTGAATTAGATGACATTTCTCCTATTTTTATGAAGTAGTAAATTCTAAACTCTAAATAATAAAACTCAATCTGATATTTCATAATACCTATGCATTCACGAGATTCATCAAGCAAAGACAAAGGCAAAGGTCCCCTTTTCTGGAGTACGCTAGTGATTACAATGCTATATGTAATTTATTCTGGCCATTCCTATGAGAAAAACGCGATTATTGCTACAATTACAATCTTTATTATTTTTATGATCATTACCGTAATTCAATGGTGGAACCGCCAATTGCTTGATAAGAAAATGCCAATACAGATTGTTAACATTGCAAATACAATCATTAAGCGCTTATTGGATTTTCCCTATGAAGCGCTGTTGATTATCGCGATATTCTATTTGACGTTTATGAACCTGGCAAAACCATTTACTGATTCAAGGTACTATATTTTATCCTACTGCATTGTATTAATTTTAACCTTTTATCTATGTGAAATAGGCAACATCGCTGCCGAAACAGAGACAACAGGAATCAAGTCTCTTTGGTTAATCGTAATCAAACCCCTTGTATCCGGAACAAAGGCAAACCAGATTGATGACGATGAGCTGGCTTACAGCTATATCCCACTATTAGACGGAGATAGTCAAATACTGGATCCCCTGAAAACACAGTCATTTGAAGCCGAAGATATCATTAGCGACCAGGACACGACAGAAAACAGCCTGACTGAGAATGCCCGCTGGAGAATTTGGATAAACGAAGAAATGAACCGCCTTACAGGTGAAATTCAGCATGAAAGTGAATCGTAAAGAATAAAAGGCAGGCAATCAACAACGGACAGCTGATGTATAATACTCGAACTTGAATTATGTCTGGACATGGGTTAATACGGACTACAAACAACGCCTGATGCATGGGTGTTTACCTCATATTATTCACTTTCTAAAAGTCCCAATTGTCTCCCCTACTTTTACCAACGTTTCATATCCATTATGACTATTTTCGATAAGATCGGCTGAAAACTGAATCTTATCTTTCTCGAAAAGGAGTACTATTGACGACCCCCCAAATTTGAAATATCCTTTTTCCTGCATCTTTAATACACGGCGGCCACTGTAAGTTTTGACAATTTCTCCTACGCCAAATGCACCAACTTCAATAAACGATATTTTGCCGAATAACTTATTGAATAAAGTGGTGCAGCAACGCTTATTGCGTGTAAAAACTTCAATTCCGGCCCCTAATACCACCGGATTAACTGAATGAAATGTACCGGAAATATGTTTTGAATCCAGGATTTCCCCATCACATGGAAAGTGAAATCGATGATAATCTGAAGGATTTAATCTAAACACTGCGGCGGCCCCATTATGAAATTCAGACGCCTCTCTCATCAGTAGTGCATTAACAGAAAAATCAATTCCTTTCACGGGAATGACTTTATCATTTGCCAGTGTCGGATAGACGAGAAGTCGGCAGTCGGCAGGAGAGATAAATACATTTGGATTGGTATTCCATTGACGAGATTGCGGTTTTAATTTTCGAATAAAAAAATCATTAAATGATTTATAATCATCAACTCTATCCAAGAACTCAGACTCATTAATATCCAAATGGTCAATGACCTTTCGGATTCTTTGTCTGGATAACGGCGAATCCATATATAGCCCGAGAAGTTTACTTAAGATTGCAGATCTGGAAATGAGCGGCGTCATAATGAAATCCAGCGGCCCCAAATAAGCCCAGGTAATCAAATCACCACCAAGGACAACTTCTTTATGAAGTTTTTTATCTCCTCGTTTGCAAAATAGAACCGTGTTATCACGTCTTTTCTTACTCATTTAATAATACATATCCCAATTGCGATTCGCGTCACACTGTAAAATGCATTCACCGTTTTCATAGATGCAACCACCGAGGCTGTCCTTCGGCCTCCATTAATATACCGACAGCCATCAGGTTTTCGACAGTACATACTCAGTGGTCCCCGTTTTGCCCTCAAACCTAATTTCTTCTTACTGAATCGTTTTTTGCAGGAAATATAAAGAAAACAAAAAATCAGAATTTTTTCAAGGTCAAATCGTTTTTCACGATGATATTATTTTTTAATTTCCCTGGTCACATTGAATTTATTTCCTCCTGACTCATATCGCCGTTTTTTTCTATACACTTCTCAAGGTAATACTGCAAGTAAGTTCGTGGATTGATATTATTCTGTTTACATGTTTGAATGATCGAATACATACAGGCGGACAATTCCCCGCCCCAAAGTGAATGGTTTCCAATATAATTGTTTCTTCCCAGAGCACAGGGTCTTATTCCGTTTTCCATTTTATTATTATCCATCGGGATTTCGGGATTACCAACAAATATAATCAGTCCCTCCCAGTGATTTTTCATTGATATCATTGCTTTAAGTCTGGCTTCATGAACTTCATCTTCATCAGCCTTAATCTCAACGTTGATTTCTTTCCCCATGTCATGAATGGCTTCACGTAATCTCGAATCGTGTTCTAAAAACATATCACTTCCGGGAGGATGTTTTACTCTCTGATTATTAATTTTGTACAGTTCGGCGATTTTCAACAACCATTCCTCTGCCCATCTGAGCAGTCCGTGCTCTTCGGGATATTTTTTTTAATGTCAGTGAAATCTCTTCTCACATGAGCCCAGCAATAGGCCAGAAGAACCAAACCCAAACCGGCCAACATTTTGTAGGCAGAATACCTGTCTACATTCAATATTTTCAATTTCCCCTCAGGAATTTCAACTGGTTCTTTTAGTTGTACTATATCGGTAATCCCCAGAAGAGTTTTCGCAGGAACAGAAGCGCTTCTTGTGCCGTCAAGAACGAAAATAGCAACATCTTCAGATTTGAATCCCCACATATACCATAATTTTTTCATGGCGTCACAAAGCATGTACCAGCGAGTTTCATCAGCGTGCCATCTTATTCCATTTTGCAATTCAATAATAAGTTCTTTATAAAGAGGCTCCAAATAGGTTCCAAATATTGTTTTCAAACCACCGAAAACAGTTCCTGGAATCATATTGACTTCCGTGTTGCTGCATGTCGAAAATTTGACGCTGAATCGGTATATGCTGTTGATATTTATCGATAAGAATATCAATCCATACTTCCAACCCATATTTTCCCTGTTGAATGAGTTTAGCCGGCATGGGAGCTGTTATTATTTTGGGAACGCCAGGGGCGTAATTCGCAGGAGGAGTATATTTACGCCTGATAGTACGTTCCACGTACCATTCGACTTTTTTTCTGATCGTGTATGATACTTCATCCATGCCGTTCTGTTCCGTCCAATTCTCCGCCGGAATTCCATGAATGACTTCTCCCTCAGGCAGCCTAATAATTCTATCCACAATCTGCAGCCCTTTAGGAATTTTCCTTCCATTTCCTTTGGGGCCATCCTGACCTCCGGATTTTCTCTTTTTCGTGTCATTGTCCTTCTCCGCTTCAGTCTTTTTTTCTTTCTCCCCAGCCGATTCGTCTTCCCCGGCATTAGTGATTTCTGATTCGCTGATTTCTTCAACTACAATAGAATTCCTATCCTCAACTTTGATATCTGACAATTTCAGTTTCTCACTCTTCAAACCAAAAAGCATAGATGTGAATTTATTCGCTTTACCACGTTCATTACTCAATTCTCGTTCCAGTTGCCGAATTCTTTTCTCCAGATCTTTATTCGCCTCTTTTTCACAATTCAATTCCCCTTTCTGCTGTTCAATCCGTCGCTTGAGTTTATTGAATTCATCCACGGCAGCATCAAAAATCTGACGGAATTGTTCGTTTCCCTTCTTCAGCTGCTCATTTTCTACTCTCAGTCGCGAAAGTTTGCATGTTTCCGGACATTTTCCGTAAGAATGATTATGTCTGATTGACCTTTGCGCTTTCGGCAACTGTTATTTCCCTTTGGTAAGATTTCTTTTTTTCAGACTCTCATAATTACACTGGCTGATTTCCTGCAGCAGGGCTTTAACTTTCCTATATCTCTCATTCATTTCTTTTGCCTCGCCGATTGATCCGGGCGGAAGATAAAGATTTTTAGTTCTACCTTCTTTTTTCGAACTGAGATAATAGCAGATATGTTTCTCCCCATTGTTACAGGTGCAGTTCTTTCCACATTTTGAGCGATACATGACAACTGAACCAATAATAATATCAAGGTTGCTCATCAGTTCCTTTTTTAATCTCTCTCTTTTTTTCATATCTGATATAATTCCTTAATTTTTAATTAAATTGCACGTATTAATACACACAATAACACCGCCGAAAATTAAATCAATGAAAAATTCGTCTTTTTTATTATTTTTCAGGGATGGCTAAGGTGGAAA
>WLWD01004798.1_pt1 | contig 16786 bp, 6 predicted proteins | sample 6712731 | NCBI WGS metagenome assembly WLWD01 (sample SAMN12718690, study PRJNA576275) | sponge metagenome | isolation source: marine sponge | host: Mycale hentscheli | place: New Zealand: South Island, Marlborough, Capsize Point | collected 2014-11-01
TCCTGTGACACCGGGAATGCGCTTTTATCACGTGAGGGTTAGCGAGGATTCTCAAATTTCTACGTGGTCATTTCAAGTTGCCGCGGGGGTAGTATAATGGAAGAGTCAGACTTTGAAACCGGCTGGGGAAAGAATCATGAGGAGGGTATTAAGGCTGCCATTGAAGGCACAGGTCTTAGTCTCACATAAATCAAGGTAGGTTGTTATTAGGTCCATAACTGGCAATGTTTTGTGGGACAAGTGCAAGTAATCAAAGCAGGCTTGTACCCAGGGATTTCCAAAGGAAGTTCATTGTGGAGCGTTCAGCACGTGTAGTGGATAAAATTTTCAAGCCATGCTTACTATAATGTTCTCAATGAGAAGTGTAGCAGATTTTCATTGGTGTGAATGGTTTGCGTATTTTGTTTTTCAAGATTCAGGCATTTTTTATATATGGAGCGCAACAGACATTTTTTGTTTGAATATTTGGTATCACGCAAGCATTCGATCTTCTTAAGTGTGCATGTAGCAAAGTTTGTTATTGGTTTAGTATCAGAAGTACAATAAATAATTACGGTAGTTGGATATTTTACTCAGCTTGTTGAACTCTGACATGTGCAAGGGTTGTCCCTCCCCCCTTTTCTTTTCCTGAGGCGCAACACAAAATGAAACACCGAAAATTCCTTCTCGAGTTGACCGTTTTGTACAAAAACACATACAATTTTTCTTGACATTCTAAGGATGCCTCTTATCAATTATCCAGGCTAGAAATTCCAAAACAGGAAACATGAAAAAATTGAACATGAAGTTGATTTTTCTCCATTTTCTATATTATTGTATTGTCGTACTCGTTCTTAATCCACCGTGGCTAAATTGTCAAATGTATATGTTCATATGCAGCACGAGACCTATTGTGCTGTACAACTTAACCATACTTTACCGATTACAAGCCAATTGCAACCTTGAGCCTGCGCTAAAACCAAAAGCAAGCAATTTTTAGTTTTTGTTATTAGTTGCTTTATTCTGCGGCAGGGAGGAAGGTTCTAAGCTGTTCATAGTGTGGGTCCCTCGGTCCGCAAGATGTTGAATCCTAGTGGCCGAAGGGGTAGATTTTCCACTGCCACCAGTTCTTCCTGAGTTCTCTACAATGCCCAGCTCCCCAGACGCCAATGATATTAGATTTTTAATACTAAATCACCAGTACTGAACACACGCAAAGTGACTACAATTGAAAGACTCAGAGCTTGTGAAGGCTCCCGAATAAATACTAACTGATACAGATAATTAATCAGCTAGCTGTGCGCATCTGGTTGGGCAATCCGTTGGCCAATCAGATTCCTGATCCTACCAGGAAAGCCCGCCCAAATGCACACACAGACGAACTACTTCTATGACACGTGTGGGCCTCCCTCAGTGAAGCTTATGAGTTCCTCCTTCAGGCTCACACAATGGTGACAGCAATTAAGCTGCTGCCACCAGAATCAGTATGCTTTCCCCTTGACAGCCCTCCCCTCGAAAGGTGGCCTCAGGATTATACTTAAGTTTAATCTAAGGAGATCAGATGGCACGAATGGCAACTGAGAACTGACTGACTGCACACACAAAACACGGAAGTCTTATATGCACAGCCCGGACAACACAACAATGAACAACAAGATGTACACACACACAGGTGACATGACTTTAAAAATTAACTAAGTCCCATAACCGAAAATACATGTAACTGAATCCAAAACAAGCACAAACATATAATGTTCAATTCATAGTTCCTGAAATGTGGGTGGCCCCACCAATTTAGTTGGGATGTCGTCCCACAACATGATACAAGCATGATGGTGCACAATGTTCTAGTGTTCAGCCAGCTCCTGGGCTCCACACATAGGGCTTGCTAGAATAGTTTTTTAAAAATATTGATAAGCTTCATTTTAATATTTTTATTTGGCTGTTTATTCAGTGCATGTGCTTGAAATAATTTGGTTAACAATGTCTTTGCTATCAGTGAACAAGGAGTTGATACCTCATAGCAGTTATGTTTTGTGAATACACTTTCATGGGTTTGGATTGTGCAGAGTATGTGCAGGTTAAAGTTTAGTGGATGTTTGAGTATCACTTTCAACTAACTACAGTACTGAATATGATTTTATCACGGGATAAAGTTGTGTGGGTGATGACACTTGAAAAGTTATCCAAGGTTTGATACAGGATTTTTTTTGTTAGGGGGGGGGGGGGAATTAAATAGCGACCTTATAGTTGTAGTTTTTGTCCTTGCTATAACATTCACCTTACATGAACTTACGTAAATGATTTCTTTGCAATTACATTATTAATTCTGCTTTTTATCTTTCTCTTTTGTTTTTGTTTATTAGTATTTTTTAATAAGTATAGGTGAAAATCGTAGGGGGGAAATCCCATGGTTCCCCCCACCCCCTGTATCAAACCCTGTTAAAACCCATTATACTGTACTGTAAAGAGATGTGATCAACCCAGCTGAGATATGGGATATGTTTGAAGCAGCTTATAGCTATAATTAGTAAATAGAAGATAAAATGTAGTTTAATTATCATCGCCTTATCCGATATATTTTTTCAATACAGTGGTTTCTTGTATTTGAAATTACCAGGGATGTTACAAATAGATAGGACTTTCAACTTTTACCGTTGTAATGTTGTGTGAAGGAATCCACTTTAATTTGTGAGAGTCATGAATTTAACTTACCCACCACAGTGTACACTATTTGTTAGGAGCTTAAAATACTGTCTAACTTACTGCCCATAAGTATGGTTCTACTACACCGAAACACCAGTTGTGTGAACCCTCAGCCACCACAACATAGGCTAATACTAGCTGTCAATACAGTTGCAGGCTGTTTGACTCAGTATAAGAAGCGTTTTTCTGGAACAGTACGTAAGTTCTTTTACTATTTTAATTTATAGAATTGGATTAGAAGAAAAAACAGGAGGTAAAGGGCAGCAGCAAAGGCAATTGGTTTGCCTAAACCAACAAGACACTTAACTAAGTGGCAGTATTTTTGTAAAGAAATTTGCCGAATCTGAAGGTATTTTTTGTTTTAATTTTGATGTGATGTCGTTATTATTATTATTATTATTATTATTATTATTGTGGTTGTTTAGAAGGGAAGAAGTCTAAGTTGGGTGGTAACATTCAACTCCTGAAGGATGCTAGCAAGCATTATGAGACACTGAGTGAAGTGGAGAAGGATCAGTTCACTGAAGATGTGACTGCTGATATTGAATTGTCAGAGCGACAAGTGGGAAGAAAAGCTAGACAGATATTTTGTCATATGCAGAAAATGTAATGAAATATGTTTTGTGATTCATTTATGACATATTTTTTTTTGTCTCTCCTCATTTAGTTTGTTGAACTGGAAGAGCTTGGCTACAAGGGGTTTGCAGTTGCGTTTTGCAATGATAAATACAATGTAGCTGGTTCTGAGTCGGTGTTACCAGCATTGACGCGTCAACATCTTGACTATCTCTATAGTCTAATGTTATATGGTAAGCAGATTATTTAGTGTTGATATTTAATTTCTTGATGATTACAACATCTGCATAACTGTGTGTTTTACACGGTGGTTTAGGTTGTGCGTGTTTGACTTCATACATAGACATCCAGAACTTCACAAGTCTTTGGTTTCATTTAGTTCAATATTCTAATGGACCCACCCAGTTATTCCAGGTGTCCAAATCTTGGACACAAGATATGTATGTTCCCTTATAATTATTTGTTTACTAATTCAATTTTTATTGGAATGCATACCAGAAAACAGAACGCTTTGATCCGAAGGGTTCTTCAATTTTAGTAATGTTTTCATCTAGTCGATAACTGATAAAAATCTACATGTTGAAATATACAATGATGCAGGAAATTTCCTGAGTTACAATATTTGATTTGACTTTCAAACTTTCTTCTTCTTTTTTTTAAGAAAAAGAAAGACTATTCCACGCATGTGTATTAATATAATCATTGACTTTTTTTGCGTAGTTGTTAGTGTTAATGTAGTTAACTGATCGCCTTGTTTGCTATTAGTGGTGTTCAATATCACCACTTGTTTAGTTTATGGAATTATAACGTTAGTGTTACTCTTTTTGTAGGTGCTCCACCACCAAACTTTGACTTGGCTGAATCTGCTATCACATCGGTTTCTGATAATACTTCTTCATCCTCAGTAGCCAAAATCTCTCTGTCCTCGGCAGTCAAGGTTCCTTCATCCTCAGCGGTCAAGGTTCCTCCATCTTCGGCAACCAAGATACCTCCATCTTCGGCAGTCAAGTTTCCTCTGTCTTCGGCAGCCAAGGTACCTCCATCTTCAGCAGCCAAGGTTCCTTCATCCTCAGCGGTCAAGTTGCTTCCATCTTCAGCAGCTAAGGTATCTTCGTCTTCGGCCAAGGTACCTCCGTCTTCGGCAGCCAAGGGGGAAGTACCTCCGTCTTCAGCAGCCAAGGTTCGTTCGTCTTCAGCGGTCAAGGTTTCTCCGTCTTTGACGGCCAAGGTACCTCTGTCTTCGGAAGTCAAGGTTCCTTTGTCTTTGGCAGTCAAGGTTCCTTCGTATTCGGCAGCCGAGGTACCTCTCCCGTCTTCAGCAGTTAAAGTTTCTCCGCTTTCGGCTGCCAAGGTTTGTTCGTCTTTGGCAGCTAAGGTTCTTTCTCCATCCTTGGCAACCTGAAAATTCCTCTGTTATTGGCAGCCAAGGTTCTGTTGTCCTTGGTAGCCAACCCTCTATCCTCAGCAGCCAGCCCTCCACCCTCGGCAGCAAGCCCTCCATCCTCAGCAGCCAGCCCTCCACCCTCATCTGCCAGCCCTCCACCCTCATCTGCCAGCCCTTCACCCTCGGCAGCCAGCCCTCCATCCTCAGCAGCCAGCCCTCCACGCTCACCTGCCAGCCCTCCACCCTCGGCAGCCAGCCGACATGGAAGAATTGATATTCATTATTTTGTGTATGAAATTCATTTTTATTAGGCACAATGACAGTCCTAGTCATTTTAAGGTTTGATTAGTATGCTAAAAATGGTTGAACCATAAAATGCCACCGCATACAGTGTAGCACACGGCTATAGCAAGTAGGGTAGCCTGGGCTGTAAAGGTCTAGCCCTCACTGAAACTCTGTGTCTGATGTGATCTCCCAGCCTTCTACAATGTCTTCTACAGATGCACACAGATGTGAACAATGCTGTTGCTCATGTGCAACATTACACCAATATGGCTCACGTGCCAAGGTGGCTCATAAATTACATTAAGATGGCTCACATGCAACATTACGCTACAGGTGCTTAGATTCTATAGGAATCCTGTGACTGTAAGTCGCTAATAATTTTTTGATTATTATAGGGAAACAGGTCACCCTTCTATATTTTCTCCTGAAATACTTGCTACTTAAGGCAGACCAACACCTGTAGACAGGCTGTTGGTTGTTTTTCTCCTCTGTGACTAACTTAAGTTATTACAGATCATTAGAATGAGCTTGAAATGTTCTATTTAATGGTATTTTTTAGGTTATATCTATTATATTTATCAAGTTACATCAACATTTCTAGTGTTCACTTAAGTATTATTACAGTCAAGGGGAAGTTATCTCCTCATATAGTAATGCACAAATTCTAATTCTGAAGAATATCTGTATTTCCATAGTCCCTCTGATAGTTGGAGTGTACATGTATAGCAACTTACTTTATTATTATTATTATCTTATCTTCACTAATTTTGTTTACTAGCACTTGAAAAAAATTCAGAATCAATTCCTGGTCCTTGGTGCTTCCATAGATTTGGTGAAGTATCGAGTCACGTATAGGGAATCTATTGAAATCCTTCATGAGATCATTGTAAGTTTACTGAGTGGATCTAAACATGGGAGTTTTGGTTATAGTTGTGTAATTGTTGCTGATGATGATTATGATGATGATGCCAGATAAGTCAGAAGGTACAATTTTGAAGATAATAAATGATGGGGATGATGATACGAATAGAAATAACAAGAACCATAAGAAGTTAATAGCACCTCCACTATAGGACATTCAATATAACCTCTCCACAATGGACTATAATGAAACTTTATGACACTATAGAATTAATGCATGCTCCAAAAAAAAACATTTCTGTGCTTAAATGTAGAGTTCACGTATAGTAGCTAGGGACTTATTTTTTGACAAGTGGAAAAGGGTAGCTGCCAGTTTCCAAGAATAGTACTGTTTGCCGTGGACGCAGGTAAATTCAACTGCACAGGATATACAGCGTACCATTGGAGGATACTTCAATCTACCAGTACTTTAGCACATTTGCACAGCAGTGATAGAAGCTAGATTTGATTTCTACTATACCACTCATAAAAGTGATTGTATAGCTGTTTGTGTTAAATAAAAGGGGCTAGATGTCAAAGGGCATGCTGAGGTTCTTATTTTTATACCCCGGACCTCCGGAAAGAATACCATATATTCCCATGATAAGCCACGCCCAACACATCTTTACCTCATGGTCTTTGAGGTAACGGAAGTGCTTCACTTTGGAGGATATAAACATAATGGAGGGGAAAAAATTATTTGTGACTGTGTTATGGTTTGGCTGTGCAAGAACAATAGATAATAAAAAGCTATATATATTTTTTCTACATAAGAGTCAATTGTGATAATGCTATGTGCTTCATCCAATGAATTTAAGGCAATAAGGATATACTGTTTTAAGTTGTTGTTGTTGTTCCTTTGTGTATCCTCTTTGTGCAGTTCAAGGCAGAAAAGAACAGTGGAAAAGGTATTTTTATACACATATGTATAGACAGAGATGGTAAAGCTACCGAAGTTTACGAGTACCATGAGAATAAACCCTATCATATTCAATGGTTTCAACCCATTAATGGAGAATCAGATGACTGGAATGGTGACCCTGTACCTTGGAACAAGCTAGTCATCATATCAATAATTATTGTAGTTTTATATTCTATCTATATAAATTTGTATTAGCAAATATTTAAAAAAAAACTGTCACTGGCCTATAGACATAGAGCAGAGTAGATATGTAGTATTTATATCAAATCCACATTAACTAACTTTATCTACAACTTTCTTTTAGCCCAGGGGCGTAGGAAGATGATTTGGAATGGGGGGGGGGGGGAGCTAGGGCTAGGGCTAGGGCTATTAAAAATATTTACTGCATTAAGTTTTAATCACCATAGAATCCTATGGTGGCCAAGTGATAGCTGATTAAACCCAACTACTGATGCATTTTGACACAAATGGTGAGCTAGCTAGCCCAGGAATAATATGATTTTTATCCATATGATAGATAAAATAAAGAAGAGAGAATTCAGAGCTACAGCTCAGTAGAAAGAGGAATACTAGAATACTGTAAGAGCTTCCTAGTAGATCCTCTTCTCTAGTTAATTGGAAGCCCAAATTTAGTGTCTGGCATCACCACACTGAAGTTAAAATTTCAGATGGGTAAGAGCAAATTGAAAAGGGGGTGGGGGGAGAGGCTGAATTTATTATCGGCATCCATAGTATAGCACATGCTGGAATGTTTAATAACTACATTTATTCTTGTAATTGTATTCGAGAAAACATGTCAAAAAAGTTTTCTCTTGGAGAAAAGCTAGTTGTATGTACCTATGTAAGTATTATAAAGAAGTGAAAGTGGAGGGCTGATTGAGGCCACCACTATTAAAACTAATATGGGCTAGCTGCTCCTTCTGTCCAAATTTTGTGGATAAAAAAATGAAAATTTTAACCCTATTCAAATTGAAATAAACCAACCACTGGCTACATTCTTACCTATGTAATGTGAAAAAGTTGTAGCCAAGACCCCCACTGTTAAAATGTTAAAAGTGGGGGGGGGGGGATGGGGGGGAGTCTACCCTCCTGCCCATTTTCTCCAATTTATCAATGAATTCCAAGTCACTTGCTATTTAACAATAGTTGAAGTAGTCTTTCAAAGATTCTTACTATCCTCTAAACAGAAGAAGTTGATGTGGATGACACTTGTCTTTAAACGGTGCTAGGAAAGAATTGTGGGTTTTGCAGAGGCTCTAATAGTTGGCTGTGCATTGTTAATTGATAAAGTAAAAACAATTGAGGTGTTTTGGTTAGCTTCGAAGTAGCACCCTCCCTTTTCATTTTAAAGAACGGGAAAGAAGCGGTTGCCCATGTCCCAAACATATAAAGCTCTCGCTAGCTTCAATAAAAGGTCACCCATATACACAAATCTGTAAACAAAAGGGAGGCCTGGCCCCTGTGCCCCCTCCGTTCCTATTTCAGTGTAGCTTCTCCTAAGTTAGCTTCCGCTAACTTAATTGGAACCATTTTCTACTAGCACATATAGGTGTGTGTGTGTGTGCCTTTGGCTCAACACCTGTAGTACCCTGGCAGACTTTATGTTCCATCTGATTTTCCTTTCTCTGCCTCCCACCAGTCCATCCAGCTGTGATTGGTACCTGGTAGCTATTTGCTGGGGTACAAATTCGAGGCCTTTTCTTTGGTACAACAATTTTTTCTTTTGGTACAACCTAGGGCTAGGGCTAGGGCTAGAATTGGTACTTTACTTGCTATGAATAGTGGGAAGCTAAGTTAGGGTTCACTGGTAGTTAGATAATTAAAGTTTTCTCATATGTCCTATAATATTACACTGAATATTTCCAATATTAATGTAACAGCTTCCCCCCCCCCTTGACATCCATAACATCCATAAGTACACTTTCAGTAAGAAAGGACTTCTGGCAATGAGTCCAAACATTTAGCAAACATCAGCTACATACACAGAGAAATAGCTAGCTACTGGTTTTTGTGATTGAAACTGAAACTAATCTATAAACTCGGAATTCAATTAACTAATACACAAATGCATAGCTATATCATGGTTTTAACTATTGCTAGAGTGCAGCACTGGTTTTAGTGCTACAAGCTATTATGAGAAGCTCATACTGACCATAGCTCTATACACTTGAGTGAGTAGCTATTATTGTAATGAATGAGCTTACTGTACGTAGTCAACTAACACTTTATGTAACATAATAGAGCCACTAATGTAATATAATAAATAAATCTAGCTATAGCTAATAAAAACAACAACAAACAAACAACAACATTAGCTGCCAGTCAAAATTATTGCCCGGCAGCAGATGCGTAAAATGTCAGTGAATTGTTTGAGTTCTGTTAACTCATGGCAAATATTGCTATGATAATGAAGACATAAGGTAGGGAACCACGCATTGCTATAGAACCATCTTTGGTTATAGTTTCTTCACCTAATTGACATATAGAGGTAAATAAAAGTAATTACATCATAACAATTTCCAGTTTTAGACAGAGTGATACAATAGAAGAAGAACATAGCTACAAAAATCCCTTGTGTTTATAAATAATTATATATTACGCATGCATATTTACAACAATGGTTGTCCATTGCTGTTGGCAGTTGCACTTCCTATGCCCTTGTGATGGCATTGTTATTGTTTGAGCCTTGTATCATGACATACTTCAACATCATACATAATTTATTGAGGCATGTCAGATACAGTAAGACAGGGCAAAATTTGATCCAAATTAGTTATACTGCGTAGCCATACTATGTTTGGGGTTCCTGAGACCCAAAATAGCACCCTCTTACTGCGCTTAAAACACCGGTTTAGTGCTTCCTAGACCCTAAAATTGGTAGTATTGTGAAGTGGGTAGTTCTATGGTAGTTAGGTTCACCAGACAATACTTTATCAAGTTGTATTCATAAGAAAATAGTATTGAGATTACAGAACTCAGAACTGACTGAATTGTGACGATTTATAGTATACGTTTTTACTGCATAAACTCACGATTTTCTCCTGTTAATGGTGGTTGAGTTGTAGATTGTGTTTCTACAAGGTTATACAATGCATACTCACTTAAACTTTGCTCTACTTGCACTGGTCCAAGTTTTATGTAAGTTTTACTGCATAATCTCACCATTTTCTGTTGTAGGTGGTGGTTGAGTAGGTGGTGGTGGTACATATGGTCTCAATTCCTAGGGGAAAAATATAGAATTTCTGATATACAACTAGTAATAAAAAAAAACAACAAAACAAAACAAAAGGAAGCATCAAAGGTGCAAACCCTCAGTGCTATTAAACACTGTTTGGGCCATCCCTTGCTAAAGTGGTTGCCAAGGCACTCCTCAGGAACTTAACCTGGACTCACCATTGTATGTATACGTTAATTTGTTGGTAAAGAGAATCTTCAGAAATGTATGTTGTTTTTGATAGTGTCATAATAATTACTGTCTTGTTAATTATCATTTCAGGAGGCCTTATCTTTCTGATTATCATTAACCCTTTCACCGCTGAATGTTTTTCAGACAGATGATAGTCAAGTTATAAAAAAATCATAATAAATTAATTAATGAGAATATATCCCAACAACTATTATCATAATTATTGCTGCTTATTAGTTATAGATTGTGAAAACCACAATATGTGTTCCCTAGCAACAAACCACAAAAGTTTAATTAACTTTAAAAAATTCATTGAATTCTTGCATGAATATGAAGTTGATATAAAAGTCATTGTTGTATAATCACTTTTATACCATAGTTGCTGTAGTAACAGCCATGGATTAAAAATGTTTTTCCCCTCCCAGGACCATCCCAAAACTCCACACATCACTGGCAATGGAGTATGTCTTGTAATAAAGGGCCTGTTAAAGTAACATGATACTGGTTTTTAAAAAAATGTTTGTATGACATTTGCTCAAATATTTAACTCAGGAGCTGTCCACTTGACAGGAATGAGTCCTCCATGAGATGTGTAGAAACTCTCATATATCAAATCCTTTGCCTGCGGAATTTTTTTTGTTTTTGTTGTACTACATAGGGTTCTAATCACGCACAGAATAATAAAAAAAAAAGAAGATATAAAGTGATTATCATTTTTTAAAGCTACGAATGAAAATCTTGTTGTTTTTACTTGCATGAAGCTTTCTTTCACAAGTGGTTACTCTATCCCTGTATAACTGACATGGAGAATTGCTTGAGTATAAAGTCTAGCCTGGTGAGCATCACTGGACATCATCATTCAATTACCACTGTATTTGTTTGAAGGTGGCAGAAAGGGAACATACTGCACTTATCTTGTCAGTGTTTGAAAGGACCCTCACGGCTAAACAACAAGATCTGCTCTTCTTATTTGGTCTTTTATTCCATTCAAAAAGGTAACTATGGTGTAAAACCATAGCAACACTTGGGATTATCACTAAATAATCGCTTTCTACCTTGGGCTTTGCCGGATCAGGACAGTTTAGCGATGTTTGGGACTGCCCAGACGGCGTCCCATTGAGAGCCTACAGGAAGGTGGCTAATAAGTAATTAACACTCTATTCATATCACCACACACTAAAAGATCACTAATTATAAACCCACTGCAACCCACTGTACTTTTCCCCACTCTCTCTCTTCATATAGCTTAGCTTCTTATTCGTTTCTTTGAACTTTTGCCTTGTTGACAGACATTGCAATTAAAGTTCTATATCATGAACTGCTCCATTAGTTGTACAGATTAGTCTCACATACTTCTTGTATTTGTGGGAGTGCCTTAGTCACTGCACACAACACGTTTGACTGAGGCTCCCTTTCCAGACTGACACTTGAGTATGCTCCGCTCTTTGAGATCAAGTCTGCTTCATAGTCAACTGTGCTACCTCTCCAATTTCACCTCACCGATCTCTGTTCCCTGTACTGCTCAGTTATTAATTGCCAGAGCTGAGTTGCTCGGCCACTTTAATCTCTACCCTGCCCCGCCCATTGCTCTGGTGACTTACAAGCAATAATCCCTTGAATCCACAGTTTAACTATTACTAAAATAACAGAATTATGACTAGAAAAGAGAGGAACACTAAGTTAATAGTGTCCCTCTCTTGAGGACCTAAGCGATTTAACATTTTCACCGCTGAATTTCGTCAGCTATGCTTTTGAGTGAAGCAACGCAGACTAGAATACACAATGATTTTTCCGAGGTGTTAATTCAAACTGCCATATGGCAGTTAAGGCAGTGAGAGGGTTAGAATCTCTCTGTCACGATACAAACACTACGCAGCATCTATGTTCTAATACGAATTGCTATTGAAGGACTAGAACTAGAGAAGTGTTGATTTTTTTTATACTGATCATTACTATTTCTGAAAACTTCAGTTGGGGTAAAAAAATTTAGGTAGGAGACTAAATTTAGGGTGGGGGGGGGGGGGGGGGGGAATGAATGTAGGGGAGGAAATCGGAAATTCCAGGGCTCCCATAGTCTATATGAAACCCTGGAATTAGATATGTAATTCTAAAACCAGTAAAATATTTCACCATTTTGAAAATACTTTTCGTTAGATGTTTTCTCTCTCTTTCACAGGCTTTTTTAAACAATACAGAACTAAAAATATTTGGTCGCCACTGGGAATCGAACCCAGGACCGCTTGTATAACGCACATTAATTGTTTAAAAAAGCCTGTGAAAGAGAGAGAATACATCTAATGAGTAAAATAAGGCAGAGAATGAAATTTTGAAGTGATAAATTACTTTTTTGTTATTTTATTTACTCCCCTACTTAGTACTAAAGGGGAAAGTGGAAGGGGAGTGGGGGGAATTATTGCTAGGGGAGCGAGTGAATGTGTGAAATAGTACAGGTAGTATCGACTTACGAAGGAAAGTCCGGGTATTGTGTATGGAAGAAAGTTTGTACTAATATCTCGAGCAATGGTGTAGCTATAAACATTCAGAGAACAAATAGATCCTAATGTACAGTGATCAACCATTGATATATAATGACAAATAACAATTTCTCCCTTTTGGTATTTTTAGTTTTTTTGTTACTGTAATATCATGTAAATCTCATGCTTCTAGGAAGTCCTATATTTTGGAAAGTTTAGCAAATAGGTCTGAATAACTTAATTATATGAGCATCACTTTTTATGATTATAATATTAAAGTTTCTTATCATGTATATATCTGAAGTGCATTGGCTAAATTAAACAAAAGGAACAGAATTCAGTCAAGTGTAGACTACCATGACTGTAAAGCATAAACATTATTTCCTAAGTTCTCATATCAATGCTGATATTTCCACACATAAACTAGGATGTAGCAATGTTTAACAAGCAATCTGTGTCACTCTGTAGCACATCATTATGGACTCACAAGAATGTAATGTTCATTGGATTATCACTGCTGTCTTGTGGATTGGTAGTGTTGGACCCCCATGTCATGTTGATCTTGGAAGGAGCATTGGTATCTGATTCTTGATAAACTCTAGAATGAGTTACTGAGTTCTACAAATCAAAGTAAATTATACGTTATGTGCAACTGTTACAAAATTGATCACATAATATTAAACTATATGTATTATAGGTTGTATCACCACAATGTGGAGGTTGGTATGGGATTTAGACAAGCAAAGGCCAAAGCCCCAAGGAAGTGCCAATTCCTTATCGACCAAATAGAGGGGTGCAACCGATTTGTACCATGACTCCAGGCAATAGGAAATGCATAACAAATTATTTTTGACTACACAGTTCACTTATTCACCTCCTAGGAGGGTGGGTATGAAATATATTCACTGTGAATTGAGCAATTGGCTTGAATATAAACATGACTCCTATGTCAACACACTTGTTGAAAGGCCATTCATTGGTAGCCCTTGCATCTCGTATGTATTCTGTATCCAGAGTATTCTTCAGTTAGTTGTTGTATCATACTTATCTCTCATACTACTCCACTTGACTTCTTCCTACTTATGGTAAATGTTAAATAATTAGTATATATCTGACTCTGAACTGATCTATTTAGCATAGTTTCTAAGTAGTAGCATATTCAGGCCTTACAACCCTGAATAGATGTAAGACTAAAACACTACCCCAACTAGTCAGTAAACTTACTGGTACAATTTCTCTATCAGAGTCCACTGAATCTTTACAATTCAGAGTTTTGTGGCTGTCTCCGGAATCCCATAATCCCACTATTGTGCTGTTGGGATCTAGCATCGTATTGGAGCGATCAGGATTAATCCTGGCCTGAAGTAAGAACCCGAGGTTTGTACCAGCAGACCACTGAAGTGTAGAAAATGTGTAAACTTAACATAGAGCTTATAAAAAGAAGTTATATTATTATCATGTACTTGTGTTTCAGAATTAACATGTGGTACTCACCCCTTATTATAAAAGAGGATATATAGCTATTAGCCAACTTTAGTCTATCCTTTTGACTTCATTCTGACATACTTCTCCAATGCTTGTATTCATACATACTATGAAGCAAGTGGTGTATGTATATTTATAGTTTCTGTGTGAAACATTTCTTAAGCAAAGTACTATTGATTTTAATCGAGAAAAGTTGGACTACAACATTCAGCTATGCACCAATCTCTCTCTGTTACACCTCTGATTTATAGACAGGAAAAATTCGTCACGTGTAACTTTTTGTGCCTCATCAAAGAAGAGTATTTCTCCATCAGTTTGTGTAGATGAATTTAATCGGCTGAAAATGTATTACTTCTAGCTATGTCAGTAATACTATAAAGTGCTATACTTACACATGTAGTTGCAGTTTGTGTATAGAATGTTCCTATTGAAGTCCGTACAGCATATATCATCCTGCATCATGGGGCAGCTAGGAGTGAGGGTGAGACCAGAGCAACGTGTATTGGCAGTACAAGCTATTAATTATATATGCTCATTTGGTATAAACTTGTTGATGTGGAAGTTACAAAGGCTTGAAGTGGGGTGTCCAGACAGCAGCTTCTGGAAAACACCTCTTGAGGTGTCATAAAACACCCCATTTTAAAAGAGTCACTAATTCAAATTACAATAAAATTAGAACTACAAAGTATTGCTGGATCTCTCCTAACATTGAATCACAATGACATTGTTTATCATAAATGATTTGTCACTGGCACAAAAATCTATCGACTCTCCCATGCACATAAAAATAGCACAATTGACCGCAGCAATCAACTATGACAGAAACAAAAAACAAAAAAAACTAACAACAACAACAACAAAAATTGTTATCTATAATGAAAGACAATACAAAGCACCAGTACTACTAGCTAGCATAGAAATGATGGTGATGACAATAGGAAGCAAACAATGAACTCCTACGGAACCATCTGTGATTGTACTGTTGACTCCACCTGAATCGTAATAGTAAGCATTCATTTTGTACTTGACTCTTCCAAATAATTAAATTTTAACAATAAAATTATTAAAGAAAAAATATTTGACAACAAGAACAAAGCTTGCAGCTAACAAAACTACAATTACTATATCAGTAAGTATGAATGATTGCAGGCTAAATATTAATAGTGCTAAAGCTGCTTATTCTAAGGAGACTAAAAAGCAGCTTGCTAAAGTGCTGCTGTATATTTTTGTTATACAACCTATAGTACCTCAACATTACAGCTGGTCAATATAAAAGTAGCAGTAGCATTACATACTGGTAAGTGTGCTGTGGAGAGAGTGAGGGGGCAGGGTAGAGTTTTGGCCTTAATATTTATTAACATACTCTGAACTAGAACAGGAGAATAATCTTTAGAACCTAACATAACTTCTTCTCTAGTCCTGGATTTGATTTTAATATTATGTTGGTCAGCTGATCTAACAAACAACAACAACAACAAACTTGTATGTAATATACTTGGTTTCCACCTTATTAAGCTTCTACCAGAAAATACATCTCTTTATGTCATAAAATACACAGAGTGATCTTCCACATCAGGACAACTATTTCATAGGTATCTCCTTACCCCTTGCTTAAATCAAATTCCTCCTTCTGGTCAGACAGAGATTGATATACCTGAGCAACTAATTTCTTTAAAAAACAACAACAATGAATAAATAAAAACATTTCAAACTACATATCAAGTATGTCTTACACAAACCAACCTTTTAAGGTTGCATTTATTTTAACACCTATCTTAACATATATATATATATATATAATTGTTACTTACAGACAACTCTGCTGGAAGTTTTGGGAAGGCTTATTAGCTACTGGAGCACATTTGTCTTCTTCTAGCTTCTCCACCCTAGAAGTCAACTTCTTTACCATTTCTTTAAGTTCCTTCTGCCCCCTCATAATTTCTCCCAATAATCCATTGTTGTTGTCACTCTGACTGGAACTTGGTGAGTTATAGGGGTGGTAGCGCATGGGAGGATAAACTGCATTCCTTCTTACGGGTGTAAATCTGTCATGAATGTATTAGCTATACACGAATGTCTTTAAAGCTGTATACAAACAATTTTTAACTATAAGGTCAAATAAGTTACATTTAGAGCTACAATTTGATTAAAATTGTATTTTTTAAGTTAGCAAATGGCTATATTGGTGAAGGTACTCATCACAGAATGATACAATCAGAATTATCATAAAAATTCAATTACTGCTATAAAGTTTTACTCACTGACCCAGGAGTAGAATCATAGTAAGATTCACTTTCACTTGCTCCAGCATAATCCATGTTTCCTCACAGTCTATTGAGAAAAGGACACGTCTATTTATTATATCAGCAGCGAATGAGAGGATATCGAATGGAAAGACACACACATGGCGGAGAACTAGTCTCTGTTACTGATGGCGCGTGCTGAGGAGGAGCAAGAGTACATATAATAAAGCGAACAAAAAAATTTAGCAAAATTTGAGTGGAGGGATTAGGAAAAGAGGCTACCCAATTGAATATGAGTAAATGAAATAAAAGGTGTTAGTAATGTATGCTTATTTAGATTAATAATGCATGTCGATAAAGTGATAGATGTTCAGGGTTCAAATAGGAGTGGCTAAGGGTGTGGTCCGTCATGTGGGAGGTTCTACC
>WLWD01006277.1_pt1 | contig 16779 bp, 8 predicted proteins | sample 6712731 | NCBI WGS metagenome assembly WLWD01 (sample SAMN12718690, study PRJNA576275) | sponge metagenome | isolation source: marine sponge | host: Mycale hentscheli | place: New Zealand: South Island, Marlborough, Capsize Point | collected 2014-11-01
AAATGCAAGACTACAATAGAGTTACATGATTAAATGCAAGAATACAATAGAGTTACATGATTAAATGCAAGAATACAATAGAGTTACATGACTAAATGCAAGAATACAATAGAGTTACATGATTAAATGCAAGACTACAATAGAGTTACATGATTAAATGCAAGAATACAATAGAGTTACATGATTAAATGCAAGAATACAATAGAGTTACATGACTAAATGCAAGAATACAATAGAGTTACATGATTAAATGCAAGAATACAATAGAGTTACATGATTAAATGCAAGACTACAATAGAGTTACATGATTAAATGCAAGAATACAATAGAGTTACATGACTAAATGCAAGACTACAATAGAGTTACATGATTAAATGCAAGAATACAATAGAGTTACATGATTAAATGCAAGAATACAATAGAGTTACATGACTAAATGCAAGAATACAATAGAGTTACATGATTAAATGCAAGAATACAATAGAGTTACATGATTAAATGCAAGAATACAATAGAGTTACATGACTAAATGCAAGACTACAATAGAGTTACATGATTAAATGCAAGACTACAATAGAGCTACATGACTAAATGCAAGAATACAATAGAGTTACATGATTAAATGCAAGAATACAATAGAGTTACATGATTAAATGCAAGACTACAATAGAGTTACACGATTAAATGCAAGAATACAATAGAGTTACATGACTAAATGCAAGACTACAATAGAGTTACATGATTAAATGCAAGAATACAATAGAGTTACATGATTAAATGCAAGACTACAATAGAGTTACATGATTAAATGCAAGACTACAATAGAGTTACATGACTAAATGCAAGAATACAATAGAGTTACATGATTAAATGCAAGACTACAATAGAGTTACATGATTAAATGCAAGAATACAATAGAGTTACACGATTAAAATGCAAGAATACAATAGAGTTACATGATTAGATGCAAGAATACAATAGAGTTACATGACTAAATGCAAGAATACAATAGAGTTACATGACTAAATGCAAGAATACAATAGAGTTACATGATTAAATGCAAGAATACAATAGAGTTACATGATTAAATGCAAGAATACAATAGAGTTACATGACTAAATGCAAGAATACAATAGAGTTACATGACTAAATGCAAGAATACAATAGAGTTACATGACTAAATGCAAGACTACAATAGAGCTACATGACTAAATGCAAGAATACAATAGAGTTACATGACTAAATGCAAGAATACAATAGAGTTACATGATTAAATGCAAGAATACAATAGAGCTACATGATTAAATGCAAGAATACAATAGAGTTACATGATTAAATGCAAGAATACAATAGAGTTACATGACTAAATGCAAGAATACAATAGAGTTACATGATTAAATGCAAGAATACAATAGAGTTACATGACTAAATGCAAGAATACAATAGAGTTACATGATTAAATGCAAGAATACAATAGAGTTACATGATTAAATGCAAGACTACAATAGAGTTACATGATTAAATGCAAGAATACAATAGAGTTACATGACTAAATGCAAGACTACAATAGAGTTACATGATTAAATGCAAGAATACAATAGAGTTACATGATTAAATGCAAGAATACAATAGAGTTACATGACTAAATGCAAGAATACAATAGAGTTACATGATTAAATGCAAGAATACAATAGAGTTACATGATTAAATGCAAGACTACAATAGAGTTACATGATTAAATGCAAGAATACAATAGAGTTACATGACTAAATGCAAGACTACAATAGAGTTACATGATTAAATGCAAGAATACAATAGAGTTACATGATTAAATGCAAGAATACAATAGAGTTACATGACTAAATGCAAGAATACAATAGAGTTACATGATTAAATGCAAGACTACAATAGAGTTACATGATTAAATGCAAGAATACAATAGAGTTACATGATTAAATGCAAGAATACAATAGAGTTACATGACTAAATGCAAGAATACAATAGAGTTACATGATTAAATGCAAGAATACAATAGAGTTACATGATTAAATGCAAGACTACAATAGAGTTACATGATTAAATGCAAGAATACAATAGAGTTACATGACTAAATGCAAGACTACAATAGAGTTACATGATTAAATGCAAGAATACAATAGAGTTACATGATTAAATGCAAGAATACAATAGAGTTACATGACTAAATGCAAGAATACAATAGAGTTACATGATTAAATGCAAGAATACAATAGAGTTACATGATTAAATGCAAGAATACAATAGAGTTACATGACTAAATGCAAGACTACAATAGAGTTACATGATTAAATGCAAGACTACAATAGAGCTACATGACTAAATGCAAGAATACAATAGAGTTACATGATTAAATGCAAGAATACAATAGAGTTACATGGACGAAAATGCAAGAATACAAAGCGTTACATGATTAATGCAAGAATACAATAGAGTACATGGACTAATGCAAGATAAAATAGAGTTAACGATTTTAAAATGCAGATCAATAGAGCTACATGATTTTAATTCAAGAATACAATAGCGTTCCATGATTAATGCAAGAGAATAAATAGAGTTAATGATTAAATGCAAGAATACAATAGAGTTACATGATTAAATGCAAGAATACAATACAATAGAGTTACATGATTAAATGCAAGAATACAATAGAGTTACATGATTAAATGCAAGAATACAATAGAGTTACAATGCAAGAATACAATAGAGTTACATGATTAAATGCAAGAATACAATAGAGTTACATGATTAAATGCAAGAATACAATAGAGTTACATGATTAAATGCAAGAATACAATAGAGTTAATGATTAAATGCAAGAATACAATAGAGCCACATTAAATGCAACAATACAATAGAGTTACATGATTAAATGCAAGAATACAATAGAGTTACATGATTACCTTCACAAAATGCAACAACTTGTCATTGCTGACTTCTTTTATAGGTAGTATTACCAGCATTGTTAACAAGTATTGTAACAACAAATCAAAATAAAGATATTACAAATGACGATAAATTTAAAGATTGTGAGTTTATTATCAATGATACAAGAGTAATCTGTGCCAATTATTGAAGCGCGTGTCCATGAGTAACTCCATGGACCCAACGGTGTCTGGGGCATGAGGAGAATATGGCAGCTTAATTTTGGGCATGCAAGTGCTAACATAATACGGCAGCATTTACCATAGTTCACAGTTACCATGGATACCATACTTCACAATTACTATCACTTCTTTTGGTTAATACAAAGGAAATAACATTATCCACTCCTATTGAAAAATGACTAGCTATAGTATTAAGGATTCTAAGAGGTGATAGTTACTTGTTGTAATTAGGCAATGATTGAGGTGTAAGCTCGGTGAAGGCAGGCCTCTAAAATGCTGCATTGAATGAAGTTATTCCGCACAGCCAGCCGACACCAGCAGGAAAACCCCTCAGAGTGGAACCTCCAAAGATGTAATGTGAACACAATGAAATAAAGAAAAATTTTCTGATGAGAGTATAAAGTGCCAATACAACAGCTAGAACATCACCTTCTCCCTCACATCACACCAGCCACTAGAAAACAAACAACAGCTAGAACATCACCTTCTCCCTCACATCACACCAGCCACTGGAAAACAAACAACAGCTAGAACATCACCTTCTCCCTCACATCACATCAGCCACTGGAAAACAAACAACAGCTAGAACATCACCTTCTCCCTCGCATCACGCCAGCCACTGGAAAACAAACAACAGCTAGAACATCACCTTCTCCCTCACATCACACCAGCCACTGGAAAACAAACAACAGCTAGAACATCACCTTCTCCCTCACATCACCTTCTCCCTCACATCACACCAGCCACTGGAAAAGAAACAATGCACAAATAATTATTATGCTCCAGTGAGTGCACAATATTGTTATCTGTAAATAACAAGAAGGTTGATGAGGCAGTACAAGTGTCTGCTCCTCCCTCAGTTTCTGCTGTCATGCTTTGTGGTGTTAAAACTAAAATTAGTTTGAGTTAAAGTACCATTTTTAGTGTGTTAATTTTGGAACAAAATTAGCTATTACTGTTTATGTTTTAGTTAAAAATAGCTACCAGTTATAATTTTCACAAAAATATTTCCAGTCACTCAATCACCACACTTGTAGTCGTGTTGTCGCTCTGTCGCCACACCTGCAGTCGTGTTGTCGCTCTGTCGCCACACCTGCAGTCGTGTTGTCGCTCTGTCGCCACACCTGCAGTCGTGTTGTCGCTCTGTCGCCACACCTGCAGTCGTGTTGTCGCTGTCGCCACACTTGCAGTCGTGTTGTCGCTCTGTCGCCACACTTGCAGTCGTGTTGTCGCTCTGTCGCCACACTTGCAGTCGTGTTGTCGCTCTGTCGGCAGTCACACTTGCAGTCGTGTTGTCGCTGTGTCGCCACACTTGCAGTAGCGTTTGTCGCTCCGTCGCCAACTTGCAGTAGTGTTGTCGCTATGTCGCCACACTTGAAGTCGTGTTGTCGCTCTGTCGCCACAATTGCAGTCGTGTTGTCGCTCTTGTCGCCACACTTGCAGTCGTGTTCGTCTCTGTCGTCGGCGCCACACTTGCAGTAGTGTTGTCGACTCTTGTCGCCACACTTGCAGTCGTGTTGTCGCTCTGTCGCCACACTTGCAGTCGTGTTGTCGCTCTGTCGCCACACTTGCAGTCGTGTTGTCGCTCTGTCGTCACACTTGCAGTCGTGTTGTCGCTCTGTTGCCACACTTGCAGTCGTGTTGTCGCTGTCGCCACACTTGCAGTCGTGTTGTCGCTCTGTCGCCACACTTGCAGTCGTGTTGTCGCTCTGTCGCCACACTTGCAGTCGTGTTGTCGCTCTGTCGCCACACTTGCAGTCGTGTTGTCGCTCTGTCGCCACACTTGCAGTCGTGTTGTCGCTCTGTCGCCACACTTGCAGTCGTGTTGTCGCTCTGTCGCCACACTTGCAGTCGTGTTGTCGCTCTGTCGCCACACTTGCAGTCGTGTTGTCGCTCTGTCGCCACACTTGCAGTCGTGTTGTCGCTCTGTCGCCACACTTGCAGTCGTGTTGTCGCTCTGTCGCCACACTTGCAGTCGTGTTGTCGCTCTGTCGCCACACTTGCAGTCGTGTTGTCGCTCTGTCGTCACACTTGCAGTCGTGTTGTCGCTCTGTTGCCACACTTGCAGTCGTGTTGTCGCTGTCGCCACACTTGCAGTCGTGTTGTCGCTCTGTCGCCACACTTGCAGTCGTGTTGTCGCTCTGTCGCCACACTTGCAGTCGTGTTGTCGCTCTGTCGCCACACTTGCAGTCGTGTTGTCGCTCTGTCGCCACACTTGCAGTCGTGTTGTCGCTCTGTCGCCACACTTGCAGTCGTGTTGTCGCTCTGTCGCCACACTTGCAGTCGTGTTGTCGCTCTGTCGCCACACTTGCAGTCGTGTTGTCGCTCTGTCGCCACACTTGCAGTCGTGTTGTCGCTCTGTCGCCACACTTGCAGTCGTGTTGTCGCTCTGTCGCCACACTTGCAGTCGTGTTGTCGCTCTGTCGCCACACTTGTAGTCGTGTTGTCACTCTGTCGTCACACTTGTAATCGTGTTGTCACACATTCCATCATGAATGCTACAAGCACTATGTATGTATGTATGTATGTATGTATTTAGCAGTACAGTAAAATGCTTATTAATGACGTCTTTGAGAAGCGACTGATCTCTCCGGAGAGATCAAATCATGTGCCCCCGATTGCAACTACAATTTAGAACCTCCAAGAAACAACCACCCTTTTTCCAACCAGCGACCAATTTGTCAGTCCAATATTGCTCAAAATAAATATATTCGTCCCTCTACTAGTGACCTAAGACCACACCTACTGAAAATTTGAGACTGCAGTTATGTGCAAACTAATTGTAAATGTACAAAAAATAAAAAAATAGCATTCTACACTAATTCTACAATAACCAACTTTATTATCTCGGACAAAATGTCTTCACTAAATGCTCACTGAAAGTTCGATGCTTCTAGCTATTTAATCTTCATCTGAACAAAAAGTGCAAGAAACAACATCCACTGGACAGTAAGTGTTACTAGGAAAAACCACCTGGCTAGACCAGTTCGTTGCAAATACCGACTCAAGCAGTCCCCTTATTCTGAAAATGTTTTTTTCTTTTACAGAAAATTACATCTCCAATGGCAGCACATCCTTATCTAAATTAGCTACCAGTAGCCACAAGAAGGCAATTGAGACTTCAGAAGGAAATTTGTTGTAAACAGGATACCTTTAAGATGTTGTGATCAGGACCCTATTCAGATAACAACAATAAGACTTGCATCAATTTATGAATGTATTTTAATTCAATTTTCCTTAACTCTTTATCACAAATAATGACATTTACAAAAGAACCTCTGAGAAAGAATCAACCTCTTAGAAGAGACCAAAAGTCCTGCCCCCAATGTCACTATTTGGTGGTTATACTGTAGAGATACGCTGAACATAGAAATGAGGCATTCATCTGATCTTTCAATGGGTCCTATAATGAAAGTCAGGCTGCATGTAATGCAATGTATTCATGTCTTGTCGTTCATCTGGTGCCTGAGTGAGGTGTGTGCTCTGTTCTGTTTCAATTATCAAGTGATGAGGAATAGTGACTTTGTAATATCCTCTACTTATGCAAGATCATTCATCTTTATCCAGTAGAACATTCAAAGACTTCCAGACAGTTTCCTCAACACTGTTGGCTCAACAGAAAGTCATCCACAACAACCAAGTGTTAGTATAGATTGATTCTTCAGAAAAACTGTCAGTGTAGTCCCCAGCAACTGCCTTAGCACTGAGGAAGAGAGCCCATGATATACCGACAGTGAGCCTGGCCATTCCTCACTGTTGGAAGCCCCAATGTAAAGAAGGAACAAGCTATAAACTATTTTAACAACTTCATCTTCTTGTCCAGGGGACAAGTGTAATTCTATGCGTGTAGAATTAGGTGAGGTGATATTGCCAGACATGTGACATGGGGCGGAATGTATTGGTGACAAACTTTCAATGGGTAAAGAACACTCAGACCGACAAACTCAGTTCTTATGTGTACGGTAACTGAAGTAACCAATCATGGAGTCCATTGCTGATCAGTAGTTCTGATGAAAATGAATTATTCTTCATAAGAGAGATAGGCTGATGAAACAACACTGTCTAACACATGGCAGGCTTTAAGAGAATGGAAACTGGCAGTTCAGTTTGAAGGTTAATTAATGAGGTCTCGCTAGCAGTGAGTCTGACTGTCTTCTTATCCTTCGGCTTGGACGTAATGGACGTTTTCTAAAGTCTATATTGCCTTCCAGAATGTCTTTAATGTGTTGAACAATAAGTTCTATAGCGACTACAAATACACACACACACACCATTTACATATGAATGTCATAAGTCACAATCAAATGGTATGTACATGTCTGGTACTACTAAATATATCACTCTCATGGTACAGATCTGGTACTACTAAATATATCACTCATGGTACAGATCTGGTACTACTAAATATATAACTCTCATGGTACAGATCTGGTACTACTAAATATATCACTCTCATGGCATAGATCTGGTACTACTAAATATATCACTCTCATGGCATAGATCTGGTACTACTACTAAATATATCAGTCTCATGGTACAGATCTGGTACTACTAAATATATCACTCTCATGGCATAGATCTGGTACTACTACTAAATATATCAGTCTCATGGTACAGATCTGGTACTACTAAATATATCACTCTCATGGTACAGATCTGGTACTACTAAATATATCACTCATGATACAGATCTGGTACTACTAAATATATCACTCTCATGGTACAGATCTGGTACTACTAAATATATCACTCTCATGGTACAGATCTGGTACTACTAAATATATCACTCTCATGGTACAGATCTGGTACTACTAAATATATCAGTCTCATGGTACAGATCTGGTACTACTATGGCATAGATCTGGTACTACTACTAAATATATCAGTCTCATGGTACAGATCTGGTACTACTATATCACTATGGTACAGATCTGGTACTACTCACTCTCATGGATCTGGTACTACTACTAAATATATCACTCTCATGGCATCTGGTACTACTAAATATATCACTCTCATGGTACAGATCTGGTACTACTAAATATATCACTCTCATGGTACAGATCTGGTACTACTAAATATATCACTCTCATGGCACAGATCTGGTACTACTAAATATATCACTCTCATGGGTACAGATCTGGTACTACTAAATATATCACTCTCATGGTACAGATCTGGTACTACTAAATATATCACTCTCATGGTACAGATCTGGTACTACTAAATATATCACTCTCATGGTACAGATCTGGTACCACTAAATATATCACTCTCATGGTACAGATCTGGTACTACTAAATATATCACTCTCATGGTACAGATCTGGTACTACTAAATATATCACTCTCATGGTACAGATCTGGTACCACTAAATATATCACTCTCATGGTACAGATCTGGTACTACTAAATATATCACTCTCATGGTACAGATCTGGTACTACTAAATATATCACTCTCATGGTACAGATCTGGTACCACTAAATATATCACTCTCATGGTACAGATCTGGTACTATACTATAAGGTACCTGTATTTTCTGCTCCTCTAGGAATGATGACATCAGCATATTTCTTAGTCTAAAGATACATACATTGAGTATTGAGTTAGTACATAAACAGCTAGTGAGCCGGCCTTGGATTAAATAGTTGATGAAGATGTTTTGCTCCTACAGCTGTACTAAAAATTGAGACTGGTTTCGGGAGAATCTGCCTAAATCCTGCATCTAATGTTTTTTAAATTTTATCTACTGGTAGGTTGCCAGGGCCTCAAGATGACGTCCTCCAAATTTGGAAACTGCAGCACAAGCCATCTTCACCCTCAACCATTCATCATTTTGTGTACAATTTATTATTGCTGAATTCGAGAAAACGCCGTGTAAAGGAGTTGCTAAAGCTAGGGGGCGTGTCTTGTATTCCGTAAACTACTGCCACGTGTCTCTGCAACACTATAAACCAATCTAACAGCTGGCGGTTTGAAAAGAGTTAACCAGGCCTCACTTAGTCCTCTTCAACAAACCATGCTCTTGTTATATGCCGAGAATTGCATGAGTACGTGGATTATATTGACAAGTATGAAAGTGAACTAGTTAGATGCAGTTGTGGTAATTGAATAGAATAGCTGGCCAAAAGCTTTCTTAGCACGAGTCTAACCAGCTAGGGTTCTTACTAGTCTCACAGTGGTCATGGTGTGAGTTCAAGAGGTTGCCAGAGCTTACAACTACGCCATAAGAGAGCTAATAGTTGCTTTAGTACCATAACAATTTTTTTTTGGGGGGAAAAAATAAAAATAAATAAATAAATAAAAAATCGAGCCATAAAGCTTTACCTGCGAATACTAAAAAAATATTCACCGTGTTTAGGCAGATTTTTCCCAAACCGGTCATTTTTAATCATCTTCCTCAAAAAATTTCACACCCCCTCACTCACTACTCGACAGTTTCCATGACTACCTGTCACTCGCTACTAGACAGTTTCCATGACTACCCCTCACGTACAGGTAGTGTGAATTCTTCAAATGCCGGCTTCACAAACTTGATGTACTGTGTCAGGACTAGATCCAGTTCTCTACCTCTCTCTTTCGTGTCTCTCACAACTATACATACATATACATACTCTGATATCATGTGTCACGTGTTGTAACAAGTGCTAAGATGTGTGCACTACATGTGCTGTGACATGTATTGTGATATGTGTTGTGACATGTGTTATGACATGTGTTGTGACATGTGCAGTGGCATGTGTTGTGACATGTGCTGACATGTGCTGTGACTTGTGCTGACATGTGCTGTGACATGTGCTGACATGTGCTGTGACATGTGTAGAGTGACATGTGCTGACATGTGTTGTAACATGTGCTGTGACATGTGTTGTGACATGTGCTGTGACATGTGTTGTGACTTGTGCTGACATGTGCTGTGACATGTGTAGTGACTTGTGCTGACATGTGCTGTGACATGTGTTGTAACATGTGCTGTGACATGTGCTGTGACATGTGCTGTGACTTGTGCTGACATGTGCTGTGACATGTGTAGTGACTTGTGCTGACATGTGCTGTGACATGTGCAGTGGCATGTGTTGTGACATGTGCAGTGGCATGTGTTGTGACATGTGTTGTGACATGTGTTGTGACATGTGCTGTGACATGTGTTGTGACATGTGCTGTGACATGTGCTGACATGTGCTGTGACATGTGTTATGACATGTGTTGTAACATGTGCTGTGACATGTGCTGTGACATGTGTAGTGACTTGTGCTGACATGTGCTGTGACATGTGCTGACATGTGTAGTGACATGTGTTATGACATGTGTTGTAACATGTGCTGTGACATGTGCTGTGACTTGTGCTGACATGTGCTGTGACATGTGTAGTGACTTGTGCTGACATGTGCTGTGACATGTGTAGTGACATGTGCTGACATGTGTTGTGACATGTGCAGTGGCATGTGTTGTGACATGTGCAGTGGCATGTGTTGTGACATGTGTTGTAACATGTGCTGTGACATGTGTTGTGATGACGTGACCCTACCTCTCCTAGCTAATCTAATATCACTATCTGTGTCTACGAAGAGTTTCATGTGCAGTAAATCTCTAATGCTGTGATCGTAGAGGACGAGAATGCCTTCCAGCAGAACCACATCAGCTGGCGTGACAGTAACTGACTCCTTACTCCTACACACACACACACACATAGTTTTATATAGCGTAGAAATCTGAAGGCGTCAGTGATTGGTTAAACAATAACAGCATGCAGGGTTTCTTTCACCTTTTCACCCAAAAATGGGTGGGGTGGGCATTAATTTAGACGTGAATTTTTGGGGCGGTGTATCAACATTAAGTTAGTCATGCCATGCACCTTATAAAATATGCAATTCTATACTATCACTGTGAGTAAAATATTTCACTGGAACTTTTTTCCACTAAGTCTTATGCCAGCTGCTTCACTTCTTATGCCTCAGCTGCTTCACTTCTTATGCCTCAGCTGCTTCACTTCTTATGCCTCAGCTGCTTCACTTCTTATGCCAGCTGCTTCACTTCTTATGCCTCAGCTGCTTCACTTCTTATGCCTCAGCTGCTTCACTTCTTATGCCTCAGCTGCTTCACTTCTTATGCCTCAGCTGCTTCACTTCTTATGCCTCAGCTGCTTCACTTCTTATGCCTCAGCTGCTTCACTTCTTATGCCTCAGCTGCTTCACTTCTTATGCCCCAGCTGCTTCACTTCTTATGCCAGCTGCTTCACTTCTTATGCCCCAGCTGCTTCGCTTCTTATGCCTCAGCTGCTTCACTTCTTATGACTCAGCTGCTTCACTTCTTATGCCCCAGCTGCTTCACTTCTTATGCCTCAGCTGCTTCGCTTCTTATGCCTCAGCTGCTTCGCTTCTTATGCCTCAGCTGCTTCACTTCTTATGCCTCAGCTGCTTCACTTCTTATGCCTCAGCTGCTTCACTTCTTATGCCTCAGCTGCTTCACTTCTTATGCCTCAGCTGCTTCACTTCTTATGCCCCAGCTGCTTCGCTTCTTATTATGCCCCAGCTGCTTCACTTCTTATGCCTCAGCTGCTTCACTTCTTATGCCAGCTGCTTCACTTCTTATGCCAGCTGCTTCACTTCTTATGCCAGCTGCTTCACTTCTTATGCCAGCTGCTTCACTTCTTATGTCTCAGCTGCTTCACTTAAGGTTACGGGATACAGTTTGCTCATTAATTATTCATGAGTTACAACTTTTGTTTATATTACCAACTACACTTATTTTTATGTAACTAAACTTAAAACAATGAAAGTTTGCTGTTAAAAGTTCCTATTTCTTTAGTAGTCAGCTCTTCATAGCAAATAGGCAGCCCAAGATCGACCTCCTGCAAATATAACATTTTCGGCTTCAAATTACAGCATGGTTGTCAACAACTCTGCCGTATAGGCTGCACTATCTAATTGTAGGAACATCATTGCAGGGCCAGTCAAAAAGTTTTCGTGAAGAAAGCTGACGGTTGTCGAGAAAATCTCAGTTTTGTCTCCCAGATCAAGATAAAATGGCGTCTCTAAGGCACAAAATCGTGAATATCTGGAGAACCATGGCCCATTGAGCCAAAATCACTGTGACTGGCCCTCGAGTAAGTCCTAAAGTAGCCAGGGAAGCTGTCACACTAAAGCTAGGAGTGATGATGAAACCAAGATTTGAAGCCGAAAATCTGCCGAAAATTTGCCTCAGGGGGTCCTCGGTCAAGCCTTGCTGGCTGCTCATTGAAAAGCAAGAGCTAGCTAATAAAGAAACTTGAACACATTATAATTTCATGTTTGGAGCATAGTTCATAAAAATAAGTGTAGTGGATGATACAAACAAAAACAGTAACTCATGAATAATTAATGAGCAAATTGTATACCGTCACCTTAACTTCGAAAGCAGTGGCAAAGAAGCGCAGCTTGACAAAGACTTCACAATTGTTTCAAGGAGAGAGTAGCTATAAACTTTTTGGTTGAAACAAAGTTGCAGCAGGATTCTCTGCGCCAGTTAATTGAAAAATACTGGAACTGTGAACGCTTTACCTAACTTACGTAATTAGAAGCGCGGGCGAAATATTTTGACGTACGTATACATACATATATATATATATATCTGAAATCTCAATTGAACACGACTGAGAGTCAGCTTCGCTCGCTCGCTGAATTATCACTAGTACAGTAGGAGTCAAAAAAAAGTTTCGAATTCCGTTCCGTAGTACGGACCTAAAACGGTAGTTTTTTAACCGTAGTTTTTATCGTTGCGTTCCGTACCGTTTTGACTAAACGGTCGACACCGTTTACTAAAACGGTAAAAAACGGTGAAGCATTTCTGTCGATTCACAGATATTTTCTAGCTAGAAACTCTTCTATAGCTATATCAGCAAGCTAAGGCCTTGTATCGACCATTAAACGCTATGGGGATAGTGCAAAAAAGCTCGTATAAAATTTTAACTTGCTTCAATAAAGCTGCAGACTGAAGTTCCGACGGGCACAGAGCTATAACGAGGTCCGCACTTCGTAGATCTCCTGTTAGCTACTCACGGACCTCCAGTAGTAAAAAATCTAAGCCGGAGAAGGCCCTAACAGCGAGAAAACGTCGATACTGTGCGGTTGTCGAACTAACAATTCTCCGCGAGACAACTTCGAATAGGACGGCTTCAATTTTTTTTAACCCGAAAAGCTCCGCCTCTGGAGCCTGTAAACAAAAAATCGGAACGTTTTATTGGATAAACGATTTTTTATATTTCTTTGAGCGAGACATACGGTGAACGAGAAAGATTAAAACGGTAACGCGGTCGAACGGAACGGCCGTTTTTCAACATACGGCGTACCGTTTTTTCCCCGTTTTTTAATTTTGCGACGGCCGTTCTACGGAACGGAATTCGAAACTTTTTTTTGACTCCTACTGTACATGCTAGACTCATCTAGAATACATGCTACACTCATCTAGAATACATGCTACACTCATCCAGAATACATGCTACACTCATCTAGAATACATGCTACACTCATCTGGAATACATGCTACACTCATCTGGAATACATGCTACACTCATCTGGAATACATGCTACACTCATCTGGAATACATGCTAGACTCATCTAGAATACATGCTACACTCATCTAGAATACATGCTAGACTCATCTAGAATACATGCTACACTCATCTAGAATACATGCTACACTCATCTAGAATACATGCTACACTCATCTAGAATACATGCTACACTCATCTAGAATACATGCTACACTCATCTGGAATACATGCTAGACTCATCTAGAATACATGCTACACTCATCTAGAATACATGCTACACTCATCTAGAATACATGCTACACTCATCTAGAATACATGCTACACTCATCCAGAATACATGCTACACTCATCCAGAATACATGCTACACTCATCTAGAATACATGCTACACTCATCTAGAATACATGCTACACTCATCTAGAATACATGCTACACTCATCTAGAATACATGCTACACTCATCTAGAATACATGCTACACTCATCTAGAATACATGCTACACTCACCTAGAATACATGCTACACTCATCTAGAATACATGATAGACTCATCCAGAATACATGCTACACTCATCCAGAATACATGCTACGCTCATCTAGAATACATGCTACGCTCACCTAGAATACATGCTACGCTCATCTAGAATACATGCTACACTCATCTAGAATACATGCTACACTCATCCAGAATACATGCTACGCTCATCTAGAATACATGCTACGCTCATCTAGAATACATGTTAGTCTCATCTAGAATACATGCAACACTCATCTAGAATACATGCTACACTCATCTAGAATACATGCTACACTCATCCAGAATACATGCTAGACTCATCTAGAATACATGCTAGACTCATCTAGAATACATGCTACACTCATCTAGAATACATGCTACACTCATCTAGAATACATGCTACACTCATCTAGAATACATGCTACACTCATCTAGAATACATGCTACACTCATCTAGAATACATGCTACACTCATCTAGAATACATGCTACACTCATCTGGAATACATGCTAGACTCATCTAGAATACATGCTACACTCATCTAGAATACATGCTACACTCATCCAGAATACATGCTACACTCATCCAGAATACATGCTACACTCATCCAGAATACATGCTAGACTCATCTGGAATACATGCTACACTCATCTGGAATACATGATAGACTCATCTAGAATACATGCTACACTCATCCAGAATACATGCTACGCTCATCTAGAATACATGCTACACTCATCTAGAATACATGCTACACTCATCCAGAATACATGCTACACTCATCTAGAATACATGCTACACTCATCTAGAATACATGCTACACTCATCTAGAATACATGCTACACTCATCTAGAATACATGCTACACTCATCTAGAATACATGCTACACTCATCTAGAATACATGCTACACTCATCTAGAATACATGCTACACTCATCTGGAATACATGCTACACTCATCTGGAATACATGCTACACTCATCCAGAATACATGCTACACTCATCTAGAATACATGCTACACTCATCTAGAATACATGCTACACTCATCTAGAATACATGCTACACTCATCTAGAATACATGCTACACTCATCCAGAATACATGCTACACTCATCCAGAATACATGCTACACTCATCCAGAATACATGCTACACTCATCCAGAATACATGCTACGCTCATCTAGAATACATGCTACGCTCATCTAGAATACATGCTACACTCATCTAGAATACATGCTACGCTCATCCAGAATACATGCTACGCTCATCTAGAATACATGCTACGCTCATCTAGAATACATGTTAGTCTCATCTGGAATACATGCTAGACTTATCTGGAATACATGCTACACTCATCTGGAATACATGCTACACTCATCTGGAATACATGCTACACTCATCTGGAATACATGCTACACTCATCTGGAAAACATGCTACACTCATCTGGAATACATGCTACACTCATCTGGAATACATGCTACACTCATCTGGAATACATGCTACACTCATCTGGAATACATGCTACACTCATCTGGAATACATGCTACACTCATCTAGAATACATGCTACACTCATCGGGAATACATGCTAGACTTATCTGGAATACATGCTACACTCATCTGGAATACATGCTACACTCATCGGGAATACATGCTAGACTCATCTGGAATACATGCTACACTCATCTGGAAAACAAGCTACACTCATCTAGAATACATGCTACACTCATCTGGAATACATGCTACACTCATCTGGAATACATGCTACACTCATCTGGAATACATGCTACACTCATCTAGAATACATGATAGACTCATCTAGAATACATGCTACACTCATCCAGAATACATGCTACGCTCATCTAGAATACATGCTACGCTCATCTAGAATACATGCCAGACTCATCTAGAATACATGCTACACTCATCCAGAATACATGCTACACTCATCTGGAATACATGCTACACTCATCGGGAATACATGCTAGACTCATCTGGAATACATGCTACACTCATCTGGAATACATGCTACACTCATCTGGAATACATGCTACACACATCTGGAATACATGCTACACTCATCTAGAATACATGCTAGACTCATCTGGAATACATGCTACACTCATCTGGAAAACATGCTACACTCATCTAGAATACATGCTACACTCATCTGGAATACATGCTACACTCATCTAGAATACATGCTACACTCATCTGGAATACATACTACACTCATCTAGAATACATGCTAGACACATCTGGAATACATGCTACACTCATCTAGAATACATGCTGGACACATCTATAATACATGCTACGCTCATCTGGAATACATGCTAGACTCATCTGGAATACATGCTACACTCATCTAGAATACATGCTACACTCATCTAGAATACATGCTAGACTCATCTGGAATACATGCTACACTCATCTGGAAAACATGCTACACTCATCTAGAATACATGCTACACTCATCTGGAATACATGCTACACTCATCTAGAATACATGCTACACTCATCTGGAATACATACTACACTCATCTAGAATACATGCTAGACACATCTGGAATACATGCTACACTCATCT
>WLWD01005789.1_pt1 | contig 16777 bp, 9 predicted proteins | sample 6712731 | NCBI WGS metagenome assembly WLWD01 (sample SAMN12718690, study PRJNA576275) | sponge metagenome | isolation source: marine sponge | host: Mycale hentscheli | place: New Zealand: South Island, Marlborough, Capsize Point | collected 2014-11-01
GAAAGTTGATACTTGTACAGCTGGTGGGATTTAGGCAGGGACTCTGAGTTCTTGACGGCAGGGAACACATCATGGTAGAACTCTGACTGTGCCAGGCGATAGACCAAGGACTTGGCCTTCACGACTTCCTTGTAGGAGAGAGAGAACCTGAGGCACGGGAGTCTTGAGTCGATCTGCAGTTGTGGTAGAACCTACAGACATATGCACAGACTCGGACAAGGTGAAAGAAGTCTGAGAACTTCTTCCAGAGAGCCTTGATGAATGCTAGGACAGCTGGACCTGGAGTTGAAGGTAACCGGATAGTTGCGACTAAGGCTGGGATGACAGGCTTGGAGAGTTTGGTGGCTGGCCACTGACTCAGCGGCAAGGAGAGCCATGCCGGACCTGACCACCAGAGTGCTGACATGGCCAGGTCCGGGGCACGAACTCCCCTGCTCGCCAAGTCAGCGGGGTTGGAAGTGGTCGGGACGTGTCTCCACGTAACCGCCGGAAGGAGCTCCTGGATGGCGTAGACCCGGTTGGCCACAAAACAGTCAAGCTGGGGTGGAGCTTTCGGCAGCCAGTGGAGGACAATTTCACTGTCTGTCCAGGCGTGTACACGGCAATGAGGAATGTCCAGGACTTCTGAGGTATGGTGCAGCAGCTTGGCCAGCAAGTGCGCCCCGAGCAGCTCAGCCTTGGGAATTGTGACCGGCTTCACGGGCAGCACTTGGGCCTTAGCCGTGAGGAGGGTGACATGGGTGGATCCATCCTGAGCGGATGCTCGAAAGTAGATAGAGGCCCCCCCATACGCACACGACGACGCATCACAAAACCCATGAAGTTCATCAGTGTGTTTGCTGGCTGGATAAGATAGTCGGCGAGGAATGGAGTGGCTGTTCAGTGATGGTAGATCTTCAACCCAGGTGGACCAAGATACGGCCATGTCATCTGGAATGGGTGAGTCCCAGGGCAGAGATCTTTGCCAGGTTTCCTGAAAGAGGATTCTTGCAGGCAAAATTGCGGGAGAGAACAACCCCAATACGTCAAACACACCTGCTGTGGCTGACGCGATCTGTCTCTTGGTGACATCAATGGTGGAGGGGGCTATCACTGGAATGGATACGTGCAGGGTGTCATGGGCAACATCCCAATGGACTCCGAGGGCCTTCGGAGACATGGACGGTGCTGGAATCTGGAAGGATGAGGAGGCATCATGGAGCACAGCAGGAATGGTGGAGAGCAGGTCCGAGGAGTTGCTGCGCCATTTCCTCAGAACCATACCAGCTTTGGACAGGAGGTCAGACAACTCACGCTGGAGGCAGCTGGCCGCTTCCACGGACTCAGCACCTGCTAAGAAGTCATCAACATATAAATTGTGAGTGATGGCATGAGCGGCAGAAGGATGGGAGTAGGAGTGGAGAGAGGCCAGGGTGTGTAGAACCTGGATGGCCAGATACGGAGAACTTTTAACCCCAAAGGTGAGGCGGTCCATCCTGCAGTCGACGATCTTGCCGGCTGCGTCCCTCATCACAAATCGGTGGAAGTCCTTTTCAGCAGGGTTCAGGAGAATTTCCCTAAACATTTTGGAAATATCGGCTGACATGCCTACGGGAAATTTCCTGAATCTGAGCAGGACGTCCGTGAGGGGGGGGGTAGAGGTTCGGTCCTGGGAGTAAGGTGTCGTTGAAGGAGAAGGTAGAGGAGGTCCTAGCCGAGGCATCAAAGACAGCTCGAACCTTGGTTGTGGTCGAACTATCCTTGAATACCCCGTGCACAGGGAGGTAGAAGTGAGAGACTGGAGGTTGGAGTTGATGGCGAGGGATGAGGTGTGCATGGCCGAGTTCCACATATTCTCGGACTGCACTCTGGAATGCGTCCAGTTTCCCCTCCTTGCGAGACTCTTCTCGTTTTGCAGGAGCCTGGAGATAGCCTGGCGACGGGATTCACCTAGCTGTGGGGGCATTGGCACGCGAGGAAGGGAGACAGAAAAATGACCATCATGCAGGGAGTACGTCTGATTGAATTCCTTGATCACCCTCTGGTCCTCGGAAGCAATTTACACGATTGTGGGGTGTTTGCGCTGAAAGTAAGTACAGACCATATCACATAAATCCAGCTAATTTAAATATGCATTTCGAGATTATAAGTTGGGAAAATAATATAATTTACAGGCTGCAGAGTGCATACTAAAACAAAAAACACCAGATTACAACCAGGTTAGTGAATATTCATTGGTTTTCTTTTGAGTATACAATTTGTTTTTTGTTATTTTTCACTTTTTGCGAAGCACTTAGCTAATATAGAAATGTATTTATTGAATCATGTGTTTATAGCTACATTTAGTAGACAAAAAGAAAGTATTGATATTTCTTTTTGTTGTGAAATACTATATTAAATTGTTCAACACTATAAAAAACTAAAGAGAATAGAACATACTAACAGAGAGACTGAGATTAAACATGTGACTGATTAGTAAGGCAGTTGTAAAAAAAGAGTACTCAACTCAGCTCCAGCTAACCAAAAAAAACAAAAAAAACAACAGGAAGTGAGTAAATGATAGCAAGTCAGTAGTAAAATAGCAACAAAACTGAATAACACCACCACATCTAAAGTGCATTTGTAGTAAACATAGTTTTACCTTTATGTATATTCTCACTAAATGAACTCTAATAATAACATGATATGCCAGTCAATATGAACAGACGTTCTAATTTCCTAGCGGGACATTCCAAGATTCAGGCTTGAAATCATGTATGAACTAATTCATCAGGCATTATTGTAAGTTCATTATTAATCCAGCAAAATAACAATCTTTTGTGGTGTTTTATGCGTTAATGCATTGGTAATCCTTAGCTTGGATCACTGCCACACGGGTAGTAAAAAATGACAATTAGCATTAATTGAACTCATGAGGTGGAGTTTTTTTTGTGTACAAAGTGTAAGTTTACAAAATTTATTTATTTATAAACTCATTTTTTCTCCTTGTTTTGCAGGGCTGACACCTCCAATAGGAGAGATGAAAATTGCAATGGGGTCCTAGCATACTTAAAACTAAAAACAGATAATTCCATTAAAGAATCGTTGGCTTTGGATGAAGAAGGTAAACTTTGTACTTTAACAGAACCCAAAACAGATATAATCACCAGAGAATCATCGCCTTTAAATGAAGAATGTAAGCCTTGTACTTTAAGAAAAGTTGAGAACCTGAGGCCAATTGCTATTAGTAATATGGTAGATGGTAGTAATAGTACTAATGGAACTATAGAAAAAGCTGAAAGTCAGGAGAACACTTTGAACTGCAAAGAATGTGGGAAAAAGTACCAACATTACAGCAGTTTATACAAACACATGTGTCAGGTGCACTCTACTGTTTCAAGTGGAAGGATCATGTGTAAAGAGCATGTGTGTCCATTTTCTTGCCACTACATATCCCAATTCCGTGAACATTTAAGAGTAAAGCATGGGATAAAAATGGAAGAAGAACAGCTGATGTTTTCAAACCATCAAGGTAAATAAGATATGTACATTCTATTAGGGCATTGCATAAACTTATTCATATAACTTTATGGATCAAAATTAACATTGAAACAAACTTATAAGCGAAACTATTGCGAATTGGTCTGGATGCAAATTCAGCTCTATAGTAATGTTTACATTGTTTACCTATAAATAATATAACATTTATTTTATATACATAATATAACATTTCTTATATTTTTGTAGAATTTGAGCAATGGAAAACTGAAGAGGAGAGAAATACTAATAGCTATTATGTTAAACAAAGTGGGCAGAAAGTAAGGAAAAATGTAAAGGTTGAATACTACTATTGTAATAGAAGTGGAGTATACAAGTCCGAGAGTAAAGGACTAAGAAGTTTAAAAACACAAGGAAGTTAAAAAATGAATGCATACTGCACAGCTGGATTTTCAGGTTTCATTTTTGGAATCCAGTAAAGTGAAGATCACTTATATGAAAACTCACTATGGGCATTCATGTAGTCTTGGGTGTCTTCCCATTCCACAAGACATTCGACAACAAATAGCAGTTGATCTAGTACAAGGCATTAGCTTTGATAAAATACTAGACAATATTAGAGATAACATAGGTTCTTCGATAGATAGATCTCATTTAGTTACAAGGAAAGACTTATACAATATAGAAAAATGTTTCGGCTTAAGAACGATTGAAAGACACAAAGAGGATGCCATGAGTGTTCATTTATGGGTCCATGAGTGTGTTTCTAATGAAAAACACTGCCCAATTTTATTATACAAGCCACAAGGACAAGTACTGGCTGAAATAGGAACAAATCAAGGATTAGGGGAGCATGATTTTGCGCTTGTAATTCAAACACCTCTTCAAAGTGAGATGTTGATGAGTTGTGGCCACAATAAAATAGTATGTGTTGATGCTACACATGGCACCAACAGCTACAATTTTTTACTAATAACTGTTTTAGTGATGGATGAGTTTGGGGAAGGTTTCCCAGTGGCATGGTGCTATTCCAACAGAGAAGATTCAGTAATACTGAACAACTTTTTTCAGCATATAAAAAACAAAGTAGAAAATGTTCATCCCGAATGGTTCATGTCCGATGATGCAAGCCAATACTATAAATGCTGGAGTCAAGTGTTCAAAAGACAGCCAAAAAGATTGCTATGCATCTGGCATGTTGATAGAGCTTGGCGTAATGCTATATCAAGGATTAATGAACGAGAACTACAGATCAGTGTTTATCACACACTCAGAGATTTATTAGAACAAAATACGGAAACATTTCATACATTGATGGATGGGGCCATAAAACAGTGGCAAGAAAATCCAAAACTGGAAGTTTTTTACAAATACTTTTCTCATGAATACCTGCATAGACCTTCTCAATGGGCCCAATCATACAGGAGAAAAGCTGGTGTCAATACTAACATGTTTGTGGAATCATTTCATAGGGTATTAAAGTATTGTTATCAGAGAGCTAAAGTGAACAAAAGAATGGACAAGACTATTCACTTACTTCTCAAATATGCTAGAGACAAGTCATTTGATAGGCTTATAAAAACTGAAAAAGGGAAAAATACAACACGAATGCAATCTATTGCCCATCGACACACTTCTAGCTTAGCATTATCAACGGACTTGGTATCAGCAGATGGTCATGAACCTGATGTATGGCATATAAAGTCAACAAAAGGAGAACAAGTTTACCAAGTAAAACTTGAACAAGACAATTGTCAACATAACTGCTTAATGAGATGTCGTGCATGTGGTATTTTCACCAGTATTCTTGTTCGTGTATGGATTCCCTTTTGCAGGTAACCATTTGCAAACATATTCACTTGGCAATGCGTTATTTGAGCAAACGTGAGGATGTAAATGCAAATGAAGTACTGACTTTGAAAACTCTGGACCTTAAACCTAGCCATCTGCAAAGTATATATCTTCGTGACACAAATTCAAGTATGGATGATGATGTCTTAAAAGGGAAAATGATGTCTAAACTTTCCCAGATATCTAAATACATCACACAGACCTTAAATAAGGAATCTTTGCAACAGATTGACAAGCATCTTACTACTTGTATTTCTCTTATAAAGGTATTCAATCCTACTACAACTGAGCCAGCAAATAAAAAATTGAAGCAACAGAGAAAGTTTTATTCTACAAAGCAAAAGAGAGAAAGAAATAATTTAAGACTTTCTAAACCCTCTGAAAATGAATCAAATGTGGCAAAACAGTCATTACTTAATATTAGTGCTACAAAACAAGTAGTATCCCCTCCCACTCTAGGTGAGTAAAATAATACTGTTCTCATACAAAATTATCATATAACATTTTTACAGAGATTCTTCAGCAATTATGTACCGATGATGGAATTTCAAGTGTGACCTGTCGGAATGGTTTGATTACAAATCAGTGTGTGAAAGAAGTGTCTCAGATAAATGATCATATTATAGACTTCTCACAATCGCAAATTGAGTCTACTACCCAGTACTTTACATCTGAGGCATTCAAACTGGTGTTAAATATAGGTTTGTGGCTAACTGTAAAGCTAGAATAATGTACAATAACCAAATGCAAACCTCTGAGGTCATCTACTATTTTATGTGTTTGTATAGTGGCACTGTCTACTCCTCGCATATGCTTCTGGTAGTCTGGTAAGCAAGGAGGGCATGCAACATCAACCTGGCTACCATCGGCTTGCTTTCTTCTAACAGTGGGATTACCTAGGGGCTCACCAATATGTATGGTTGATAAAAAGTACAAAGTTCTTTTGTCAACCCATGAACAAGTAACCAAAGGCCCATTACTAAGATATTGGTATGTACCATGGTTAGTCTCACTAGTCTTTATAATTAGTCCTTTTGGAAATCCAATTCTATTGGATCGTACTGTACCGCAAGCATTAATTCCTCGCTTATATAACCGATGGTACAGAAGTGGGCTGGTATAGAAATTATCTGTATACAGCTGGAGACCAGTATTCTCAAAGCCTGATAATAGATCAAGAACTACTCTTGTGCACAACCCCACATCTGTAGTACAACTATCTAGCCCTTTACCAGTGTAAACTTGCAATCTTTTCACATACCCAGTTTTAGAATCAGCTAACACCAACACCTTGATTCCCCATTTTGTGGGTTTGTCCTTCATATATTGCTTGAACTTCAGCCTCCCCTTGAATGGTATCATAGCCTCATCAATGGTGCAAGATTGATGCAACTCAAATTCAGATTCAAACCTAGGGCAAAGCAAATCTAGCAATTTCCTCACCTTGAAAAGTTTATCATATCCTGGCTGGCCATATGCAATCTCAAGATTATTGTCTGTCAAATGCAAAAATCTCCATATCTGCTCAAATCTTCTGTGAGGCATGATTGTACTGATGCCAGGTGTTTTTATGAGAGAAAACTGTGATGACCAGTACAATTCTAGTCTAGGAAGCCTTATAATTCCCATGCATATCAATAACCCAACAAATGCTTTCATCTCTTCAACTGTTGTATCTGTCCAAGTACGGCCATCAGGATTGTTTAGACTAAAGGAATTAGCATATCGATTTGTTTCAACTACAATATGATCCCACACTGCATCTGTAAAAAAAACGGCTGAACAAATCTTGAGGACTACTTTGAGAAGTAACAGCAGGAGACACAGGGCCAGGTATTATTGTATATGGTTGAGTATAAGAAGTGGGTTCTTCTTTCTTCCACTCAAAGCCAATTTCATTCAATACAGCAATGGTAGCTGCAGATAGATTGCTACTTCTGACACTTGTAGTGTGTCCTCTACTACTTCTTCCCCTCTTTCCTCTCATACCTTGCCCTCTCCTTCTTATGCCTCTCCCTCTCCTTCCCCTACCTAGCCCTCTCCTTCCCCTGCCTTGTCCCCTTGATCCCCTACATCTAGGCCTTTGTATGTTTGTCATACTCTGGGAACTCACTGATGAGTGAAGATCTGATTCATCAGACAAACTTGACTGAGAAATCAACATAGAAGAACGTGAAGACTTGGTAGAGGAGACAGACATTGACACTTGGTCATCAACAAGATCGGAATCATTGACTGCAATATATATATATAATATAGATACATACATATATATCTATAGAACTTATTGTATTTATTGGTTTACTATTTACTAGTTGGAAACAAAATATGTTTCAAATTTTCAACTACCTGGTGATCATCATCAGTAAAATAGCAATATATAGCAATAAAAAAATAATTGCTAAGAACTAGCTATAAACAAGTCTACTAAATATAATCCTCAGGGCTTTCTAGATCATAAAGTAGCCATAGATTTTTGGCAAATGCTCTGGTCTCTGTACATGCACTTATTTTCAAATAGGTCTATAGGAAGTTTTCTATAAATTGTATACACCAGGCTATTCAAAATTTACTACTTCTAATATAATTATCGTCCATTTCATCTAAAATACCAAACTTATATAGTGTGCTTACCTGTATCCTTTGAACTGACAACAGAGTTATCTCTTGTAGCTGAGTCATCTTCCTGATTAGGGAGAAATCCAACGGAAGACTCAGGCATAGGTGTGGCTGTAACGCCTCTACTAAAAGCAGCAACCTCCGCTGAGTCAAAATGCTGTTGACCAGTATAGGCATACAGCCCCCCTCCTTCTTCATCGCTGCTATCACCCTCCGAAAAGTCGAAGTCGTCGTCTAAAATAAGCTCAACGACTTCGTCCGTTGATAGTTGCTTTGATGCCATTTTACTGCGGTTAGTTTGAAATTTCAAAATTTATTTGAACATTACTTTTCTATTTTTACGTAGTTACCTATATGCTGTATTTCTGTTATTTGGAGCAGTAATGTAGCCGATTTTTCTGCATTTTTTTATGCTTGAACTGAACGGTAATTGCGAGCGGTTGAATTTCTATGTCGATTGGCGCCATATGGCGCTTATGCCGGTGAATGGGTTAACCCTTTCGTTCCCAATCCCGCTTAAAAGCGGGTGAAGACTGGTTGGCTTCTCCGAATTTTTAAAAATAGTTACTTTATAGCTAGAACCTTCAGATTGCATACACAGGTGCCCAATGCGTTGGAGAAGCATCTATAATAGCTTTCAGCCAGGGCTGCTTCGACAGTACCTCACAGCAGTTGCGTTTATTTCTTCCTTGGCAAAAAAAAAAACATCGGTTCTCCGTCGAATTTTAAAAAAAGTTACCTTCTTCACAGCAGCTTCATTTATGGATCCAGTCATCTCCAGAGCTTTGTAGAAGCAGCGAAAAATTGCTTGAGCCCAGTAGCCTTCCATAACACATTGAAACAACAGCTTCTTTGCCGACCAAGACTTTGCGGTTTGACTTACTGTCTTCTTTTTTTTTTATAAAATCGCCAGTTCAACTGGGGGCCTCCCCATTACGTACAGTCTTAGGTAATGCTTATTACATCATAGGAAAAAAGTGAGCGTGTCGTGTGATCCAGGTAACTATGCAAAAAAAAATTTTTTTTCAAAGTCAATTTGGAAAAATGGCGTCTACCAGTTACAGTGCTGTGGAAGTTTTAGACTTGCTTGATACTAACTCTAGCGACTCAGGATCAAGCGGAGAAGAGGGAGACGACATCTAGGGCTATAGGAGGCCCTGTATCAGGGTTGGGGACCAGACCCCGTCAACTCTGACACTGACAATGGAAGTCAAGAAGATGATCGATGTAAGCTTGTCTTTCTCTTGTCTTTCTCTTGAAAACTAGCAAGCTTCTGTTGTGGAAAGGACTTATTTATAGCTATATTGAGATAGAGAAAGCTGTTTAGCTATAATATATATATATATTTCATTGAGTTTTGAGATTTGAAAGTGGGTTGTGGTTTGTTGAACAATTTCAAATTTTCAAAAAAATTTAATTTTTTTTACCAGAATGTACTACTAGGACCAGATATGTATGCAGTCACCGACTGGATTGTGAAGAGGAATTGTGAAGAGGACGCAGATGAGGCAACAGGAGCAGAGTCTTCCATTGATGAAGGAGAAGATGCCGGACCTGGCGAAGTACACTCGGAGCCCCACCCCCCTCCCTCCCAAACAAAAATCCTGTATGAAACCGCATACAATACATCATAAAGTTGCAATTATATAGGATCATGAATAATTTGTTGTTTGTATTACAAATATCTTTGTTGTTTGTGTTTTTGTGTATATGAAATTGTTTTGTAGTGGAGCTCCACGTCCGATGGCATACGTTCCTTGTGGACACTCATAGATGTCTCCTACATGATCACAATCAGCACCAAACACAGCAAACAACATATTTTATTGTTGAACTAATATAATATTGGTATAAAGTACATCAAACAATATTATTTCTATTTTTTTTTTTATTATATTGATGGGAAAAGTGGAATTTTTTTGTGAAAAAATTTTTTTTTTTTAAAGTAATAGTAGAGGGCCTAAATATTATTCAATTTTCTCAATCAAAAAATGCGGGGAATCCCAAACTCTTGGTCTATTTAGTGATATATGGTTGCTATGGGGTTTTCCCAGCCAGCATCGAGTTAAAAAAATAAAACGGTAATGCACTATTCCGCGGTAGAAGATTAGATTTTTCCGCGCGCGTCCAAACAATTCGGGAACGAGAGGGTTAACTGGTACAGTACTATTATTATTTTATTATTGTATTCATTTTTTTTTTATTGTTGCAAAGGACTCTTGGGTAAATCAAAAGGCCAAACAACGAGAGTTGCCACTGTGCTGCATGTATTGTTTGGTATAGACCATGAGTACACTGTTTCTTCAACCATCACTGATGCAGCAGTTAAGGCTGCATTGGACATTGTGCGGGTGTGTAATGAACACACTGCCCAATCCATTGCAGTCCTAGCATGTAAGAGTAATGTATTAGTGATCACTAAATATAAAATTGTTTTCTTAATATCTATTCAGCTCCTGGTGGACGAAAGAGTGACACTGAGATAGCAAGGCAAATTTTAAAAATTCCGGGCAAATTTTTAGATGTCAGTGTCTTGCTGGATAAAAATTTTTTTAGATCTTTAAAAAGCTAGAAGAAGACGAACTTGGAAAATTGGTTGTTAAACAGGGACGAACCAGTGCAAGTAGGGTAAGATATACAACTATTGCAAACTTGTCGGAAAATACCACACTTCATATGCACTTGTAGTCATATCAGTTTCGAAAGAGACCAGTGCCAGCGGAAAAAGAGGATGTTATCGAATTAGCGGTCAAACTGTCAAGATATGTTTCAGTACCCCAGTACATCAATGCTATTGATGTGACTGACATGCCATGTGTGGTAAAACACCACACTCCTTATCTATAGAACAATTATGTACATTCCCATGTCACCTTTACCCTTTCATTGTCAGCATGTGTAGTATAATATTTCTAAGTAGCTAATTACATTACCTATCCCAATTCATGCACACCCTTTATTTCTACATCACCATTTCATTGAGCATGTGCAGATGGGTTGTTCTATTTAATGACCTGTCTGTGCATGTGCCAGTTCAGTTGCTACGATGTGCTGGTTGAACCTTCATCTACTGTCAATCCTATCACAGAATTGAGAACTCTGGGTTGGGGTAGGTAGAAGCATTGAACTGCTTGGGGATACTAGCATTGGCAACTCTGGTGGCAGCATACATTTGTGCTGTCTTCAGACCCTTCCACCACACCTGGTGCTCAGCGGTGGTCCAGTTCTTCTTAGAGCTGGATCTCTGGAGACGGCCTCACGACATCGACGCTTACTTCTTTTTGATGGTTGCTATTCTTCAAGCAGTCTACAGCTGCAAATATTGAGTCAAGCTCACCGTGTTCCTCGTTGAACTTCCTTCTTCTGATCTCTTTCAGGCTATTCCCTGATTGCCGGCGTAGGGGGTTTCCGCCACTTCAAGCAGCTTAGCTGAATTTGTTGGTTTATTGCTTACTCATCACTCGAATATTGCTCATTTGACGTTTCCTCTTATTCGTTTTGTTCGCTAACTGTTCGCCTCTTGTACTGGATTGCAAGTTCTTCATTTAATTGTTAACGGAGCTGTGTCATTTCTTTTCTTACCCTATCACTTCATACCTCGGGCGAGTTTATTATTATTATTATTATTATTAGTTATTCATTGTAATTGTTTCATTCTGTTTGTGACCCGAACGTTGTTATTTGTAAAGATTTCTTTATTCATTGTACATCATCTTACCTTCTTTTCCTAAGTATGTCTTATAGAACAAGAGGAAGAAGCAGACCAAGAACAAGAGCCTTAGATTCTCAAGAAGAGTTTTCCTCATCGATCTCAAAAGATTTTGTTCCTGCGTTCTCCCAACACTCAACCTCAGACTCTAGTGAATCAGCCTCAACAACTTCATTGTCTTCTCATGAGTCGGTCTCTACAATTATTAGTCCATCTTTGGGTGCGGACGTCACGCAGCAGTTGGAACCACTGCCTGCAACTCCTCCCAGAACCAAACCCACTATTCCTACTCAAGTAGAACACCTCAAGAAGTTAGCAGATGAAGCTAAAGCTACTGGTATAGATCCGTCCATCTTGATGATTGCTCAGTTAATGAATTCTCAAGCTACCGCTCAACCCGATCCATCTGATGTTCCTGCTCCTCGGTCCAAGCCATTTTGTGATCTTAAGCAAGGTGAGGATATCTTTGTGTTTTTACATCGTTTCGAATTCCAGATGAAATCCAAGCATATCCACCCCAATACCTGGTTGCAACACTTACCTGATTTGTTGCATGGAGATTTTAGTGAAGCTTTTTATAACAACATTACATCTGTTACCACTTTTGCTGAGATGAGAACTATCCTTTTGAATGCAGGAGGTTACTCTTTCAATGATTGTTTGCAGTCCTTCCCATTGAAATTCCGTGCTTCAGGCTCTAAATCACCTATGCAATGGTTTAATCATTGGCGCTATAAATTTGGTGTCATTCTAGATCATCTTACCTTTTTATCAGATCTCACAGATGCCCAGATGGAGCTCATGTCTCAGTCATTTGCTATTATTGGTGTCCTTGCTGGCATGCAACCTGATGCTAGAGAATCTGTCCTCAATAGACAACACCATTCCATTCATTCTTTTGTACAAGACTGTAGCTCACTATTTTCTGTTGCTGAATCTAAAAACAAGTACCATCCTTCAAATGCTCATTCCAACTCTTATCATTCCAATCCTCAATTTTCCAATCCCCATCATTCCAATCCTTATAATTCCAATCCTTATCATTCCAATGCCAGTCAGTCTTCATACAGATCTCATCCAAGTCATCATGGCAACTATCATACTCAGCATAACAACCACTTCAAACCTCATTCCAATTACAGCTCTAATCATCCTGCGTCTTACCAACCCAACCATTCCCACCCCAACTCATCTCACAAGCGGGACATTAGTACAGTGACATGTTTCAAGTGCAATACTCTTGGACATTATGCCAACACTTGCACAGCCCCTCCCACCCAGTCACTTTCACCACCCAGACAACCTCAACCCCAGACCACTCCCACTTCCTCATCCAATACTTCAGTCACTCCAACCAGACCAACTCCAGTACCAAGATCAAACCCCAGATCAGTGAGAAAGGTTGACATCCTTTGCTCAGTCTCCACTTCTGTTGATGATATTACTCCACTTAATCACTTTGACGAAGAGTTCATTACCCACGGTTACATTAACAACATCTATACACCTATCATTGTAGACTCAGGTGCCAAGAGAAGTTTAGTTTCCCCAAATTTCATTACTTCAGATTTGAGTCCAGTTATGAATGAATCAGTTTGTGGCATATCCAGAGTAGTATCCCAATTCCCTGTTTATGAACTTCCAATTGATGTACCTACATTGAAGGGTGTAGCCAGATTTGCTGCATGCCCCACTTTACCTGATAATACAGTTTTACTTGGAATAGATTTTGGGCAAGACAAGTTTCTAGAGTTGATCAATTCCATCAAACAAACACCAGCCACTGTCCATGCAGTCACAAGAGCAATGTCAGCTGATGATCAGCTTGCTCAGCAGGTCACTGAAGCCCTGCATGTTTCAGAAGGAGGCAATCCTTTACCCCTTGATGACATCCCTGAATTTGTCTCTGACATGGATGACACGGTACCTGATTCTGATGTCATTCCAGTCGAACAGCATTCTGACATTCCAACAGTAGAGCCTAGCCATAATACTAGTAGCAGTAATGACTCCCAAAATGATCTTGTTCCTCACTCTTTACCCACTTTAACATTTGATGGTTTGACTAGAGACCAGTTCAGAGAACTACAGTTGAGTGATGAATCTCTTGCTCCTTTGTGGGAGCATGCACATAACAATGAGAAACAGTTTTTTGTGGTGAACGGCCTTCTGATGTGTATTACTAGTACCATGAACACTGTCTCAAATGCATTGGTTGTGCCAATGGACCTCAGACGTAATGTTTTGCTTGCCGCCCATGACGGATTAGGTCATGGTGGTATCAATGTCACTAGATCACTAATCAACCGCCATTTCACCTGGCCAAACATGATTCATGACATAAGAACCTACATTCAAGCCTGTCCTAAGTGCATCAAGTTTTCAAAGTCCAAAGCCAATAAAGTGCTTATGATAGAACCTGAACTGATATCTGAATGTGGAGAGAAAATAGCCATAGACATTGTGGGTCCCCTTCCCAAGGCAAAAGGTAATCTCAGATTTATTTTTACTTGTTTGGAGTTAGCCTCAGGATACCCCTTTGCTATTGCACTCAAAAACTACACGGCAGAAGCCACTGCTCAAGCCCTATTGTCAGTCATTTCAGTTTTGGGTGTTCCATTAGAGGTCTTGTCAGACCAAGGCTCAAATTTTTTGTCAACCACTTGTGCAAGCGTTTCCGAATTCACAAAATCAGAACCTCGCCATATCACCCCCAATCGAATGGCAGATTGGAGCGATTTCATTCCACATTGAAGTGCATGTTGTCCAAAGCTATAGATGAGAAATGTGATTGGCCTTCTATGATTGATCTTGTGTTGTATTACTTTAGAAACATTCCAAATTCTAGACATGGTTTCACACCCCAAGAATTGCTTTTTCTGAAACCGTCACCGTTTATCCTGTCCACTATCAAATCTCTTTGGTTGTCAGATCATGAGTCATCAGTTAACATCCCTCAGTTCATTGCAGATTTAGACAAGCAGTTTGCATGCACCAATCACTTTGTCAAGCAATCTTTGTCATCCAAGCATGCCCACAAACGCATTACCAGAGAGTCAGACTTTGTGGGTAAATACAAAGTAGGTGACGTTGTTTACAAGAGGTCCCCTGGACTAAACAAATGTCTGGAGTCCTCTTGGGACGGCCCATTTATCATTATACAGTTGATTGCACCAGTGAATTGTGAGATTGCTCCCCAGAACTCTAAAGGCAGGAAAAAGATAATACATCTCAGCCAACTGAAGAAAGCATGTAATTCTATCATATTCAGAGTAGTCATGACATTTCACCCAGAAAACCCTCCCAATTAAAGCTCAACCCAGAACAACAATCCCAATTGGACTTCACCCTTTCATCTTTTCCTAATGTTTTCTCAGACAAACCCGGCATCACTTCCCTTGTCGCCCACACAATCAGCATCACAAGTCACACACCTGTTTGGACTCCCTCATATTCAGTACCATTGGCTTATCAACAACCCTTTCGTGAAGAGATTGAGACACTCTTGTCACTTGGTATAATCGAACCATCTACATCGGCCTGGTCAAGCTCTCCGCTTCCAGTCAAGAAGCGTGATGGAGGAATCCGCATAGTCGTTGATTTTCGAAAATTAAACCTACTTACTATACCTGAACCTTTTATGATGCCGTCAATTGATTCAATCCTATCCCAACTAGGTGAAGCCAAATACTTATCCAAGCTAGATCTATTAAAAGGGTTCCATCAGGTCCCCCTATCTGATGATTCCAAGCCACTTACTGCCTTTTCATGCCTCCAAGGCAAGTTTCAATATCGGGTCATGCCATTTGGACTGAAAAATGCCCCTGCAACCTTCCAGCTGCTTATGCAGTCAGTCTTAAGAGGAATTGAATCCTTTTGTTTGCCGTACATAGATGATGTAATTATCTATTCCACCACCTTTGATGATCATCTGGCTCATGTCACTGCAGTTCTAAGCAGGCTGTCAGCAGCAAACCTTACTGTAAAGAAGTCCAAGTGTTGTTGGATGTACAGCACTTTCGAGTTCTTAGGTTTTGTAGTAGGCAATGTCAGATCAGCATAGCCGAAGCTAAGATTAGTCACATCAAGAACTACCGTCTTCCTACAACCAAGCCAGATCTCAGAGCTTTCCTCGGATTAGTCACATTTTACTCACGTTTTATTCCTGATTTTGCCAACCACACTTATGTTTTGAATGTTCACTTACAGAAACGTTACCCTGACAAGTTACAATATGATAACGACTCTGACTTTATCACTTCTTTCAATTATATTATATCAGCCATAGTCAATCATTCATCTTTGTATCTGCCCACTTGTAATGATGTATGGTGCGTGTTCAGTGATGCCTCCACCAAAGGTGTTGGTAGTTGTTTATGTGTTTACAGGTCAGATGAATGGGTTCCAGTTTCCTTTTATTCAAGACAGCTTCTACCTAGAGAAAGAAACTATCCAGCAGTCGAGCTAGAAGCACTTGCAGTCTTGGTCTCATGTGAACATTTTCGTTTCTATCTGTCTGGTCGCCATTTCACAGTGTACACAGACCATAGTGCCCTGGTTGATATTTTCAAAGGCCCACCTCCTTCAGCAAAATTGTCCAGATGGCTGGAAAAGCTGGCCGATTTTGACTTTGATCTGATCTATGTCAAAGGCAGTAACAATCAAGTCGCAGATGCCATGTCAAGACAGAGTTGGCAAGACCAAGACTCGTCACAATAAGCAGTTGTGCTAGATTTTGAACTGTGAACACTTAGCCTCCGGAGAGGGGGGAGATGTGGTAAAACACCACACTCCTTATCTATAGAACAATTATGTACATTCCCATGTCACCCATACCCTTTCATTGTCAGCATGTGTAGTATAATATTTCTAAGTAGCTAATTACATTACCTATCCCAATTCATGCACACCCTTTATTTCTACATCACCATTTCATTGAGCATGTGCAGATGGGTTGTTCTATTTAATGACCTGTCTGTGCATGTGCCAGTTCAGTTGCTACCATGTGCTGGTTGAACCTTCATCTACTGTCAATCCTATCACAGAATTGAGAACTCTGGGTTGGGGTAGGTAGAAGCATTGAACTGCTTGGGGATACTAGCATAGGCAACTCTGGTGGCAGCATACTTTGTGCTGTCTTCA
>WLWD01005183.1_pt1 | contig 16776 bp, 8 predicted proteins | sample 6712731 | NCBI WGS metagenome assembly WLWD01 (sample SAMN12718690, study PRJNA576275) | sponge metagenome | isolation source: marine sponge | host: Mycale hentscheli | place: New Zealand: South Island, Marlborough, Capsize Point | collected 2014-11-01
ACTAACCTACACGTGAACACTAACCTACACGTGAACACTAACCTACACGTGAACACTAACCTACACGGGAACACTAACCTACACGTGAACACTAACCTACACGTGAACACTAACCTACACGGGAACACTAACCTACACGTGAACACTAACCTACACGTGAACACTAACCTACACGTGAACACTAACCTACACGTGAACACTAACCTACACGTGAACACTAACCTACACTTGAACACTAACCTACACGTGAACACTAACCTACACGTGAACACTAACCTACACGTGAACACTAACCTACACGTGAACACTAACCTACACGTGAACACTAACCTACACGTGAACACTAACCTCTACAACGTTAAACAACTAACCACAACTTGAACACTAATCATACACAACACGTGAACACTAACATATCACGTGAACACTAACCTACACATGAACACTAACCTACACGTGAACACTAACCTACACGTGAACACTAACCTACACGTGAATACTAACCTACACGTGAACACTAACCCACACTAACCTACACGTGAACACAACCTACACAACACGTGAACACTAACCTACACGTGAACACTAACCTACACGTGAACACTAACCTACACGTGAACACTAACCTACACAACACGTGAACACTAACCTACACGTGAACACTAACCTACACATGCTCAAACAACTCTTATCTTCTAACATACAACACAAAATTGGTACATACGTTGGTGATACATACACTTATTACAGACATATGCGTGCATAAGTACACTAGATTTCAATAAAAAGAAAGTGAATGTGTAAAAAATTAGTCCAAAAGTTTAAAAATAACTTCCACTCTATATCAGGGATGGAAGACACTCTCATGAATTGGTCCGGCCAGTAGTGGGCGTGGTCAAAACAGATCATGGGTGTGACCAAAACAGTTCATGGGTGTGGCTAAGGATAATTCATGGGTGCGACAAGTCTATACACACTTTTATTCACTATAATTGTAATAGCTTGCTAAATTAAAAAAGAATTTTGTATTAGCTAAAGTTTAGAATGATGCCATCAGGCCAAAGACACTCGCTGGTATATATTTTCAATGCAAAACTCCACTTCCAGCAACTTCATTAACTTCACAGCGGCAAACCGTCAATTGTCTGTAATCTCCAAAATCAGAGTGTGACAGACACACAGGATGACTACTGTAACCCTCTCACACATGTGCACTAGTGTTAATAAGCATAACTTTTAATAATAGCAAAAAATTTCTCGCTCTAACAGCCAATATTGTTAATTCACGTAAGTTTTAATTAACAATATTGGCTGTTAGAGCGAGAAAAATTTTGCTACTATTATAATTATTTCAGCCGAGAATGACTGAATCACTGAAAGCATAAAACTAAAGATCTTTGGATTAGTTTACAGGCTTTAAAAGTGAAATAGTACGAATAAACACATGTGCGTGCAGCACTAGCCTTGAAACACACAGTTTGATAGTTTATAAGTGGAGACTATTTCATTCCTTAGCACGAATGTCCTATCTGTATTAAATCAACAGATTGGGAGGAGCAACTATCATGTAAATTAGTGAGTGTTCGACACACCAGCATGTGAGTAGGAATAGCAGTAATTACACTGGGGCGAAAGATCATCAAAACTTTGCAAATGTACCCAGTTGTCTAAAGATAGGTTGTAATGGTTGCCATGGTTCCTAGCCTCAATCTTCTTTTATGTGAAAAGATACACTGTACACCCTGTTATAGGAAACCAATGTTACTCCAAAGAAATTACCATTCTCACTCCACATCATAAAAAAACATAAGTTACGTCACACATTGAAAAAACAACAACAAAAACAACAACAAATCATTGCCCAAATTTTATTCAAGACAGCATTAATTAGAATGGCACCACAGATAAAAGTTAACACGGATGCTTTTGCTTTCATTGTAGCTGTGTAGCACTTGTGAGTATTTTGAATGAGTAACTGAAAAATTATTGCCATGGCCAAAGAGATACACAAAATATTTTTTTTAGTTGTTACTGTTATCCTTGAACTAAATTTTCTAGTGTGCTACGAAAAACAATTGGGAATAATACCGTCTTAAAGATTTGTGTTACAGACAAAATAATCTCTATTATAATTCAGGTAACCTCTGCTTATCCCCACAGGAAATTTAGAAATACCATAATTCAGTTGTGAACTACTCACCTCGACGCTGAAGCCTATGTACCATAGGAACGCATCCACGCCACCCATATTGGTGCAACACATTCGCACAGCAGTCTCACGGGGCCGGTCTTTTTACTAACCCTGATCCTTCCCTCGCGCGTCATGTTAGGGTAGTTAGCGTTGTTACAGCCAGAGCAGAGGAGATCTTTGGCCCGACGAGAGATTAAACTTTGACAATGCTTCGGACGACCATTTCCAGTCAATATTATTACTTTTGTATGGTAAAGCGTTTTAAACACATTTGGCCTGGTGATATCATCACTGGTAAAGGGTTTTCTGGATAGAGGTTATTGTATTGTTTACTAACTGTTTAGCTATAAATGAACAGTCAGAGGGCAAATGCATGTTTTTCCATTAGTATTAAGAAATAATAGACAGTGTAGTGGTGTATATTTTTTGATCAATTAATTGTAAAGCAATTAAGAATGAATGAGAATGAATGAATGAATGAGAATGAATGAGTGAGAACACGTAAATGAATGAAGGAGAATGAACAAATGTATCCATTAGATTCCATTGATATAACACTGTAGTATTACAGTCTCAAGGGGACCTAACCCTTTACCAAGCCAAAAAAGCATATATTTTTTATTTAGTAATAATAATTTAAAATTGTGTTTATTAATTATTATTATTATCATCACGTACAAAAACTTCACATTAAAAATAATATACATATGAATTAAAAATTTTTTTTTTTGTACAGTGTATACATCCTGCATGTACATCTGTAAATTCTAAGTATTAGTGTTAAACTATCTGTAAACTTACCACTTCCTATTACACCTCAGGTGTTACTTACACTTGTCTTGGTAAAAAAAAGAAGAAACTACGATGTATATGCTGCATATAAATTTGTGAAAATCCTTGTAAACTGGGGCTTTTTCATGTAGTGTAAATTAAACAATAAATAAAAAAATGCATAAACAAATGAAACAAGGAAACAAATGACTAAGTAATAAATATCTAATTTTAGAAAGAATTATTCAAATAACAGCTGTTGAACAAAGTTTAGCTATAGCTAGATGTGAACAGATGGAAACACAAGCCTCATTATTTAACCTTTGAAATTTCTGACATCATGAAATTCAGCTACAGTCCATGTTTCATGTTCCATACAATAGCTATGGAAAATCCAAATTTCATGTTTTCATGAAATTTTTCAGGAATATCACATTTCATGGAATTACATTACCAGGGCATATCATATTTCATGCACACCATGAAACTAGAGTGGAATGTGAAATTTCCTGTACCTGATAGTTCATTTGTAACTCATGAAAGTCAAGCCTGACATTTCATGTTAATTTCTGACTTAAACTGTACTCAGGAAATGCCACTTTTTTTGTAGTGATTGTGAACTCAACTTAGAGGAAATGTGTGATCAAGAGACTACGACACGAGAATACCAACCCATAGACTCTAATGTCCATGCATTTTGTAAACTTGCGGACAAGTTGGTACTCCCGAATATGGCCAAGGAATAACTTTCAGGGATTATATTATCGCATTGAATGCCTTTTTTTTTTAGTAGCTTGAGTGTTAGAAGTTAAAAGAGTTTAACAATAGTGTACTTTTAGGCTCGCTCACCATTTGTGCTCAAGCACACCACTAGTCAGTATTGATAAACGGGCTGTATAAACCGCTACCATTACAGCATTGAACTGAAATGATTCTGGTATAATTAATCTTTCCCCGCGTAGCGGTTAGGTAAAGGTCTAGCTCGCGAGACTACATGAAGAGCTGTTGTGCCGCCGTCAGTCGGTTGTAGAGACGGTTTAAGAAATGCTTTGGTGTTACGTTTTATCGGTTCCCACAATTATGAGCAGAGATGATTATGATGGATTGAAGGCAGGAAAGAACTGGTTACCTAGTGTACACTTGATTATGTAGCCTTGTCTCCTGATGGTGACAGACTGAAACAATAGTGTTTGTGCGTGAGAGAAATAAAAGGCCTCTGGCACAATTCTTTTCAAAATGCTCCAGGAATAATAAATTAGTGATGAGAGTGTCAAGCTAGCTAGTTAGTTTGGAGACCCTCGTCTTGAAATCCTGGATCCACCACTGCTTTTAATTGGAAAGAAATATTACCCTACTAATTAGTAGGAGAAATTGGCAATGCTAGAAATTATACTTTTATCACAATGAATATCACTACAAAATTAACTAGGTGGGGTGGAGTTAGAGATGATATGTCACTCTATTCACATCTCTGGGTTGACTATACTGATGGTTCAATATCACATTGTACTATGAAAACTAGAAACTAAAATTAATATTCAGAGTGAATTTATAGTTGCATTTAAGCTATTCAAAACAGGAGTAGTTAAATGGTACCAGTTTTATAGTGTATAAATATGAAGTCATTTTAGAAGAAAGGTCGATAGGACAAGGAGAAAGGATTAACTTCTTTGAGTGGCTCTTGGGAATCTGCTTGCCCATTATCTATCATCTCTTCATGCATTTCAGTATCCTTGCAATCATTCAGTTTTAAGATTGACACATTGCAGTATGGAATGGTTCGTTTGTTGCCATAGCGATCACCCAATGTTGCTGTGCATATAAGCGTGTTATAAAGATCGTCAGCACATCTTGGTGTGTTAGATGGTGGATCTTTGTCAGGACATAATCCCGACACTCGTAGTACAGGTGAGTGTGTCACCAGATGTGGTTGATTTCTTGTGTATACTCTGATATGCTTAAGGACCTCAGTCATGTTGGGTGTAAACTGATTAGATCGATAACTATTGCTTATTGTAGTTTGGTAACTTGCTTTATATCTATACCCACTATTTCTGGATCCATGTGCCCTAGGTAAGCAGCTACAATTATGTGTGGCTCTTTCGTGAGCCCCAGAACATGAGTATCCTCTGACTGTCACATCAGGGAAAGCAAAAACCCTGGACTTGGTATTTCTACTCCAAGATGCTTTGAGATGTGCATGGCCTATCATTGAGCCTTGAGCAGAGTAGCGTACTGGAGGGTCTACCTTTACCAAGCAATCTGAGCAACAGTGGTTCTTTGTTTTGTTCTCATGGCAAGTGTCATTAATCTTATGCTGGCTGTTCTTAGCTTTACTCTTATCATAAGCAAGTCTCTTGCTTAGTGCAGACCTAGGATCGATGCGAGGACTTTCTGTTTTCATTTTATGACTGTGATAATGTCCTCTTTCAGTGACTACAAGTGAGTCTGCATGAGCCTCAGCTACATTGGCGGAGTACTCCATTCTTCTATTATATTTTATCTGAGGATCCATGGCCCCTGGACGACTGTAACGAGATGCTGGAGGGAGAAGGGCTGTGCGATACGGTAATATTTCCTGAGGTGGATTCATGGAAATATGATAGGAATAAGCATGACGACGCCTTAATACTTCATCCCCACTAAGACTCCTTCCTACATGTTTGTGGCTAAGCCCACTTGGTGTTGAGATGAATTCTGGACGAGGAGGATCTACCTTGTATGAGTAGAGCCATGGTGTTATCTTGCTACAATTTGTAAAACACACATACATAGATAACCATATGATTTGGTGCCTAATGTATGTTGATAGGTAAAAACTTACCAGGGATGTTGTTCACTTGATGGACTGAATATTTCTTCTGCTCCATGGCAACGGACATTATTGGTATATTTATGTAAATTAAACTCACTGTTTTCACGATCCATTACAATCTTCAGTCAGTTGTGGAAGATCTGTCACCATTCTTGCTCCAACTAATCAACTTTTTGTTGTTGCCAGTTATGCACTTTTTACTATTTTGACACCTTAATCAGTTTCAGTGCCTCTATGAGAATTAGTGTCAAAATAAATGTCACAAGTTTCTAAACATACTAATTAAATGACACTCTCAATTGTGTGCATACTTGACTAATATAATATTGTATAATTGAGAATTTATAAGAGGTTGCACCTGAAAAACTGGGTATGTTATATTGGAGACACAATGAAGTTTTGAAACAATATTTCTTATTGCATACTCAAGTTTCTCTATATTATTTTCAATCTCCAGTAGCTAGTTACTACTTTTGGAGAATTTCCATACTCTAACAATGACAGTGCAACTATTCTGACTGTGCATGCATGACAGGATAAAATAACGTATTTTCATTATAGTTACTGTGTACAGCATCAAATACAATTTTCAGGTCGTCTACATAATGTGACTTTAGCCAGTATATACTATAAATGTTGCTTACAATACTACTTAAAGTATATCTTGATATCATAATTTGCCGTTTGGTAAAGTGTTTAACTTGAAAAAAATATGAATCATAGATAGCTGCAAATATATACAATGCACTTGCTATGGAAAAGGCCTTAATAATTAGTGGTTGCAATGTATGTTCAATAGTATAGTTTGCAAACTGCACTATGTGCAGTAAACTTGACGTAGTAACTTTTCCAGCTTTCTTATTGAAAGAGAATAATCTGTCAAGGGAACAGAATGCTTGTGTTAGTAACTTAAGCAGCAAGAGAGCTAAATAAAATAAGCCTCTGTGTTGTCCAAGGAATATTATGATCTGTTTTTTTTCCCTCCTTTAAACATTTAGTGCCTTGCACTAGGCATAACCAGCTAGCCATAAGGCTAATATTAAGGTTGCCCACACATAACACAATGAACAAGACACAAGCACACGAACAAGACACAAGCACACACCTGCAAAAATTAATAACAGTTAAGAGCTCTGCACTGATCATGATAGTAAATGGGATTTTAAATGCCGCATTACCCACAAAAAGGAGCACAATAAACGGACCTAAATATTCGTCCTGAGTAAGTTCATACCTAAATCAACAGTTATCAGTAATCTCCAAAATCAGGGTGTGACAGATAGATAGACAGACAGGCAGATAGACAGACGTTACCCATTTGCGCATGCGCGATGAGGTTGAATTAGTACTTATACGTTCACAAAACGTCAAACCTCCTTATTAAAAGCATAATAGTAAAGAAAAAAAATGGCTCTTTGTCAGATTGCAGATGTCTCCTAACTGTGTTTGGAAAACTTTTGATGTGGAACTTATCTTTCACATGATTCATTTTCTTTGTCTTTAGCTAATTAATGTTTCTTGAACAGCTGAGGGACATTTTTCAGCTTTAACCGTAAACACATACTAGAATATTTTCCTATTATACAACATCAAAAGCTAGATAAAAAAAAGAGCACATTAAAGGTCTTAAAACTTCTGAATAAATTCCTAATTCAGCCTTCGCGTTTTCTATCTATGATTCAGCGTCTAATTATCAGTAATCTCCGTAAGCAGAGCGTGCAGACAGACAGACAAACATACAGGATATCAACTATTGTAGTAATCATCTCGTGCATGGGCACTGAGCGCTAATGAAGCATTACACACGGTGAAAAGAGTCCATTTACAACCATAACAAAATCCGTAAACTGTCTTGATAATTAGAGTTAACACATACTTTACAAGGCTGTAGAGGTTAACAAACTAGTTTGTACAATAATTTACGATTTTGTTATAGTTGTCAATGGATACTTTTCAGGCAATGTTACTTTGGGGCGTTTTATTTTAGTAGCTTGAGTGTTAGTTGTTAAAACCAATCATTTAACAATAGTGTAGTTTAAGGCTCGCTCGCCATTTGTGCTCAAGCACACCACTAGTAATAAAAACAATAGTTATTAACTACAATGGGAGTGACTTGGATGTGGTCTAGGGCTGCATTCGTCTCGTGGGCCAGACCCTCAGCCATAAAATTACAATTAATTCTCGGAAGTAAAAACAGCAGTTACTTTTTTTTTTTTTTTTGGGGGGGGGAAAGGAAAGGGGAAGGCTGTATACGAAGAGCTCGCCGCTGTTACGCTTCGTAGGGTGTTGGAGCAAGTCCTGCTCGTCCTGCTCGTCCATATCGTCAGGACTTCAGAATCAGGCTAACTATACCTACAGATCTCGCACATTAAATTCTAAATCCAAGCAGTCTATAAAAGGAGTGACAGCGTCTTTACAGATAAATATTAGCCTGATCGATGAAATTGGTCGTTGAAATCGTTCTGTTCATATTTTTCAATCAATTATATTCATGTAAGCACTTTGTCCACTATACAAACCTGTAGTTAATTAACTAAACCTTATAATGTTATATTATTACAGTAGTTGGGCGAGTCATTCCAAAAGTTACTCCTAATGTATGGGCCGCTCACAGTGGGAAAAAAGTCCACTTTCGCTGTACCAGTGATTACAGTAATAATTGGATTAAAGGTAATGTAGCTGACAATTACAATTTGCAATACTCACAAGAAGACCTAAAAAAGAATGTAGTTGCTCAAAAAGGTCATATTACATCAACAACTTCTCCAAATACTGAGGAATTTTACTCTTGCATACATGGCACCGAAAGTCAACATATTCAGTTATATGATGTTGCCCACCTTTTACCGATTCCTGACTATTCTAGTGAATATATAATTAACAGAGGTGAACAAGGAATATTCCAAGTGGGACGTAAGTTTCTAGTATTTAAATACATATTATTTTCTTCCTGAAATGATCATTAAAAATTGTTGGTATAAAGAATATTGATTCTCTCCAGAATCCTATAAGACATAACTCAATGGAGTACATAACTCACAATCTGTTCCAGTGCAGCTAAAATGAGTAGTTTTTCCATACTCATTGAAGCATTACCTGTCATAACAATGCTGCTCACGCATTCATTTCTTTAATAACTAAAGGGCGTTGCTTTACAGCTGTTATTTTTTAAGAAGAAAAAGATTGTCATCTTACACATACAGTAGAGTATACTCATTTCAGTTTCTAAATCTATTAAATATAATAACAAATGATTTTTTGGGATTTGTCAGTATTTAAAGCTGGAAAATTACTTATTATTCTGGCATACAAAATATAGTATAGATGAGAGCTTACAGATGAACATCACAACCTATCACATTCTATAATTATCGTTCTACAACACTAACTTGTAAAATCATTACATTTCCTTTAATTAACTTCATGAAATGCATCCCACACTGATATATCAGTGCAATTACTAACACACTATTATAATTGACTTTTTACTTCAACTTGATTATTAGCTACACAAGAAAAGAAATAAGTCAGCCATATTAAGTATCACTGTGGTGTACGGGTCTGGTTGTTATGCCTGATCACACTCTCCTAGGCATATTTGATTTCGCTGCCACCACTTTCTTCTTCGAGCAGCGGATTAAAGCTACTCGCCCCAATACTACCGAGCCAGAAAGCGAAATTAGTTTTAGACTAATACACTATACAACATCGATTGTGACCGGAAGTACCATGAGCTTATATGAGACGTTTGCCCACGGCACCATTTGCACACGACACTAAATGTACAATGAACACACAATGCACAAATAAATGAATGACACCATTTGCACACCAATAACTCATAACACATTATGCTAACAATAATACACAACAACCATCAATGTCTATGAATGTTTCTTGTCCATTCCTGTAAAAGCCTCCACTCCCTCAGAGGTTCCTGTGACTCCATATTCAGCTTTACTTCCTCCAGCCCCACAATCACGGAATTAACCACTGAAATGGAGTTTAGAGTATTAGCACTATAGTCATGTTCATTGCCTTATACTTGATGTTTTGTTTATGTTACAGGTCCTGCTTTTGTAACTGTGTCACCGAACACAATGTCTGTCTCAATAGGAGATAGTGTCAAGATTTTGGGTATCATGGAAACAACTTATGTCAATTATGATTACTTACGTTGGATTTTTAATGATGGCTTAACTTTACCTAATAATGTAGTATTATCAAAGACATCAAGAGGAATAGATTTGCATATACATCACGTGAACATTCAGAATTTTGGAACATATAGATTTGAATATTACGACAAAATAAATCATTATATTTTATATGATATTGGAAAATTGTATATATCCAATACGAGAAAGGAAAACATTTTCAACAAGAAGAACAACTTTATAAGGATCACAAGCAAGTTTTCAATGGCTACATAATACTAATAGCTTATTGTAGTGATTTAAGGACCATTTTAAGTGTAACTTCTGTACTGAACATATATTGTATGTATGTATGTATGTATATTATTGTATAGATGTAGGTATTAACCGAACGAGCGAAGCGGGACAATTGAAAATTGGGTATATGTTGTATATATATATATGAATGGTACGTATGCTCCTTAAATGCGGGCATGGGTGCTGTTTTAAAAAAATACTGCTTTTTAGGTTTGACCCCACTTTCTTCTGATATTACAGCATTAACTCGTTCACCGGCACAAGCGCCTATAGGCGCTCAAGGATGACGTAATGTGGGAAAAAATTTTTCCCTATGCAATACAGAGATAGTTAGTGAATGATACAGTGTAGCTACAGTGCCAATAATTTAACAAAAAGCTGGCCTAGTATTAGCGAGTGATGGCATAGGTAACCAGTATTTGTGATCAATAACACTTGTAAAGCAACTGAAATAGCACTTGAATGTGCCTCGCACTAGTGTTACTCATGCTATTAATCCTGAAAAGCTCTGTTACCTATACCGTTACTCATGCAAGTGTTTTTTTATTTAGTTATAATTATATAACTATTTTAGTTATAGTTTTTACTATAACTATTTATCCATTATTATTCAAGCTAGAAGAAAAAAAATGAAAACATTTTTTTAAAAACTGAAATCATTCAGTTAGGATGAAATGGATTAGTAACTAAAATCATTTACATCCTTAACTACTACAGCTACTTCATTATTTTTAATCAGAAATTTATTCATTTAAACTCCACTTAATTTTTTTACTAGGAAATAATTATAGCTTGTTATAGTAGGTTGACTAAAATGGCTGGTAGGTTTAGTTAATTTTAACTATAATGAAAGTATGACCAATTTAACTTATTATAGTACGCTACTAAAAGTAAGAAAGAGCTTGCTATAATATTTTTTAGTTTTAGTTATAGTTAAATTAAAAATAACCAATAGTCTGCATGTACTATAGGATCTACATGAAACCATTAGAGTTCAATGTTATGAGAACTTAATGTGATCACGTTAGCTACTATATCCTAAACATTTTGGAGACCTTACCCAAAATTGTAGTTATGATTAGGTAACAATACAGTTTCTTTCTGGCTATGCTATTATTATGAATTACTAGCTACTGGGCTTTCAATAATAATTGCAATGAATAGTCACATTGGAGTCTATTGTTAATAAAACATTAAGGATTCAATATTTTTCTGTTGAATTTATTTAAGCGTTACTAATTATAGCCATCATAAGCAGTAGGATGCTAAATATTAACTATAATTAAAGATAAAAGTTAGTCAACAGAAATGTGAATAATTATGGTCTTGATTTTTCTAGAAATTGAATATCCTAGGGTTAGTCCACTTGAAATAAAAGCCAATCGGAGGAGTAATGCTACCTTCCAATGTTCGCATACTAAATCCATTGTTACATGGACATTTGAAAATGGACCACTCCCTCACAATGCACATGTAGACATTACGAAATCTTCTCGTTTGAATACATTCTATTTAACAATACATAATGTTGATGAGACGAATGTGGGATCTTACACATGTACATATATTAACAAACAGTATCAAATTATATTTTATGAAGTTGCAAGACTAGAGCTATCTACTAAGTATAGAACACTGTTTTCCAGCAATGAAGTTACCATGGATATGATTACAGGTACTTGAAGTAAACTATCTTTAATTTATTTGTTGATTTTAAATTATTCAATATAATAATTACTGTGCTACAAAAAAAAATAAAAAAATAAAATAAAAAAATAAAATATATATATATATACGACATAGTAGTGATTGTGACTTAAATCAGGCAAATTGTCGAGGAGTCATAAATTCCCCAGCAGGAATAAACTGTTCAAGGACCACACCTCTTGCTCTCTACGAGGCAATTCCCAAAGCGCAAATAGACTCTATCGCTGGCACCTACGTCGCTTGCAATACTGTGCTGCAAAAAATTGCTGAAAAGCGGGAATATATATTATATAGCCTCAAGAATTCAAAAAAAGATTGAGAGCTCAAACAACAAAGTAATACGAGACATTAAATTATCAGCACAATGTCATAGAACAAGTGGTTAACGATAAAAAATGAATATCATTATTAGCTACAATAATTGCATGCAAATAACTACTAAGTTATTGTTTGTGTAGTTCGCGGAAGACTCGAGTCAGGTGTCTCAGGGCGTGGTCAGCCTGTGGCCTCGACACAAATCATATTATTGAAATGATTCTGTTTAATTGTTTTAGCACATAATAATACTACAGTATAATAATCAATAAAATCATTTATGAACTAGGTAAAGGGTCACCTAAACTCACACCAAATGTCTTGTCGTCACAGAATGGAGATACAGTGGTGTTTAAATGCTTCCATTCAATGGAAATAGAAGTGAAAGTGGAAGGCATGGAGGAGATCAAGTACTGTTACAATCATGTGTCTAAATCGTGTGATATCAGTTACGTATTTGAAGACAGTGTCAATAACAAAGTGTTTTGTGAATATCATAACGAGCTTCACCGTTTCCGATTATATGACATGGGTGAAGTTAATAATATACACAAAATTACTCCTAAATACAGTATATCTCGAGGTCATACAGCAATATTTTATAACTATGGTAAGTCTCACAGAATACGATTATATTTTCACACTACATAGCTAGCAATGCAACAATGATATTCTGCATGTACATAAAGCTGATAATGAGATAGCTTACTACCTGAAGTTACGTTAAATAAGACAATTTTGAGTTGACTTTGAAATATCCAGTAAATTTATTGTATTCTAATGTTGAGTTCAAGTGAACATTTGTGTGAGATTTTTAAGGATTTGTGTTATCTTGTATTGTAGCTTCATTACATTATTAGAGTGGAAAGTCTTGAAAAGCTGTGGGAGGTCTAATTTCAGCATGATATAGAGATAGGCTAAAAGAATAGTAATAAATATTTTAAACAAATAATAATGATAGTACTATAGATTATTGAGTACAATTGTCATGTTTAATATAAGTACAAGGGGAATGAAGTTAAAAATTCCGAGCAGTGAATATAAAAATAATGATATCATTGTCACATTACATTGCAAGACTGAGTCAATTACTGTCATACAGACTGTGCTTGACATAAAAAAACTGGCTATAGAATTACTGAAGAGGAATATAATATTTCATGTTAGATATCTTTACAATTCCTAACATAGTGCATTGATCCTTCAATAAAAATGTTTGTGTTCAGATTACAAATACGTCCGTGCAACTGTAAAAGAATTTGAAGCAAAAATTGGACAATCAGCTACATTAGCATGTGTTATGCAAGACTTAACAGCAAGAGGTCATTGGTCTTGGAGTTTTGAACATGGTTCTTTACCTACGAACGCTGAAGTAGTAGTTCTTTCTAAGCATGCATCAACTTTAAACATTACTAAAGTAAAGAACAAATATTTAGGAGTATATACATGTGAATATGAAGACCCCACCCATCATTACTCATTTTACGATACAGTATATATAGTAAAGAAGTCACTACTGCAAAATCCCTTTCCCAGACCTGCTTTGCAGAGTGGCTACATTAGTAAGTGTAGATTCTATTACTAACTTGTATTTTAAATTAAATAACAAATAATAAATTCTGACTAATAAATTTTTGCTGTTCATCTATAAATTGTTATTTCTGTATTAATTCATTTATATTGCGTTTAGTATTATACAATATTCGTATAAAATGGAATTAATCAGCTTTTCTTTTCTTGCTTCCTCATTTATCTTTGTGGAAATGACTTCTGGTGCAGCATTATATTATTTACTACTGGGATTGGTAAATTATGTCTATTTGTATGTTTGGTAGAGCACATCTGCAATACTTGATTGTTTTTTTTAAATTTATTTATATTGAGTCAAAACAGTACAGTGAAGTGGTCATTATGTAACTAAGAAATGAACTGCAAGTGTTTCTATTATCCACATTCACTTTTTTATCATTTTTGAATTTTCCTTGTTTGGGTCAGACCAAACAAGATAGACTCAAAGCTGCAAAGATTCAGAACAATTAATCAGCATTAATTCACACCTCTATTCAAGCCTTTCATCAGACCGTGCTTTACTAATTATATTCATACACCACAACCCATAGCTATAGTCATGCATGCACACTCATACTTAAATCAGTAATTCACCTCACTTTGGCTTGAGATTTCAATAGAACAATTGTTACTACTAGTACAATAGTCTGAGTTCTCCCAGGTTTTTCTAACTTGTATTCAAGGCTAGTGTTGTCTAATCAACACATCCAGGACGACCAATGCCAATCATCTGCAGAATCTGAGGCTCATCAATCAGTGACTGCAGTGGTCCTTCAAGTTTCTATCTAGACTGACCATTTTTAGTGCACGATCATCAACGTGTACACCTTTTAAGTTATCTCAGTGAATTATTTTTGTTTATTTCAGAATGTTTAACCTCCCTATCCCTCTAGCTCTAGCCTTATCCCTCTATCTCTAGCCCTCTAGCCTTAGCCCTCTAGCTCTAGCCTTATCACTCTATCTCTAGCCCTCTAGCCTTAGCCCTCTAGCTCTAGCCTTAGCCCTCTAGCTCTAGCCCTAGCCCTCCAGTTCTAGCCCTCTAGCCTTGCCTCTCCTATTTTTAACACCTATCTCTTATTTTTAAGTATACTTATATTGTTTCTGCATTTTACATCTCCGCACATGTAGTATTCTTCCCTAACTCTAGTTTACATACACCTGTTTTATTATTCAATTTCAGTTGCTGCTTTTTCTGACTCTTGGGAAACCTAAGAACCCTCCATGAGATAAGACAACACTAAGAGCTGTGGTAGCTTGCTTCAAAGTGTCCCTCAGTTAACACTGATGACACCTTCATACAAAATACTTTATTAATTCTCTCACATAACACTTAGCTATAGATTATTTAAAGGTCAGTTTTTTAAGTTTATCTCAGGATTCAACCATTTGATCAATTAGAAATTATCCACCTATTCATTCATTAGCTGTAATGTGAATGATGCATGAACTGAGTGTAGCAAGTAGATTATCATTATTTGTGAAGAAGCCTATCTTTCCACCCTCGCTCCATCTCACTATATTGTCTTCTTTCATATTATTTCTGCATTCACAATATATTCCTTTGTTCTCATTAATCCCTCTCCCGTAGTGTCTGCATCCTCCCTTCATCTCTCATTCATTTCTCTCCCTTCATCTCTCATTCACTACTCTCCCTTCATCTCTCATTCACTACTCTCCCTTCATCTCTCATTCACTACTCTCCCTTCATCTCTCATTCACTACTCTCTCTTTATCTCTCATTCACTACTCTCCCTTCATCTCTCATTCACTACTCTCCCTTCATCTCTCATTCACTACTCTCTCTTTATCTCTCATTCACTACTCTCCCTTCATCTCTCATTCACTACTCTCCCTTCATCTCTCATTCACTACTCTCCCTTCATCTCTCATTCACTACTCTCCCTTCATCTCTCATTCACTACTCTCCCTTCATCTCTCATTCACTACTCTTCTTTATCTCTCATTCACTACTCTCCCGTCATCTCTCATTCACTACTCTCTCTTTATCTCTTATTCACTACTCTCCCTTCATCTCTCATTCACTACTCTCCCTTTATCTCTCATTCACTACTCTCCCTTCATCTCTCATTCACTACTCTCCCGTCATCTCTCATTCACTACTCTCTCTTCATCTCTCATTCACTACTCTCCCGTCATCTCTCATTCACTACTCTCTCTTTATCTCTCATTCACTACTCTCCCTTCATTTCTCATTCACTACTCTTCCTTCATCTCTCATTCACTACTCTCCCTTCATCTCTCATTCACTACTCTCTCTTCATCTCTCATTCACTACTCTCTCTTCATCTCTCATTCACTACTCTCCCGTCACCTCTCATTCACTACTCTCTCTTCATCTCTCATTCACTACTCTCCCTTCATCTCTCATTCACTACTCTCTCTTTATCTCTCATTCACTACTCTTTCTTTATCTCTCATTCACTACTCTCTCTTCATCTCTCATTCACTACTCTCCCTTCATCTCTCATTCACTACTCTCCCTTCATCTCTCATTCACTACTCTCTCTTTATCTCTCATTCACTACTCTCTCTTTATCTCTCATTCACTACTCTCTCTTTATCTCTCATTCACTACTCTCACGTCATCTCTCATTCACTACTCTCCCGTCATCTCTCATTCACTACTCTCCCGTCATCTCTCATTCACTACTCTCTCTTTATCTCTTATTCACTACTCTCCCTTCATCTCTCATTCACTACTCTCCCTTTATCTCTCATTCACTACTCTCCCTTCATCTCTCATTCACTACTCTCCCGTCATCTCTCATTCACTACTCTCTCTTCATCTCTCATTCACTACTCTCCCGTCATCTCTCATTCACTACTCTCTCTTTATCTCTCATTCACTACTCTCCCTTCATTTCTCATTCACTACTCTTCCTTCATCTCTCATTCACTACTCTCCCTTCATCTCTCATTCACTACTCTCTCTT
>WLWD01000598.1_pt1 | contig 16774 bp, 12 predicted proteins | sample 6712731 | NCBI WGS metagenome assembly WLWD01 (sample SAMN12718690, study PRJNA576275) | sponge metagenome | isolation source: marine sponge | host: Mycale hentscheli | place: New Zealand: South Island, Marlborough, Capsize Point | collected 2014-11-01
CAGGCTCACTGGCTAGGTATTCTCAGGCTCACTGCCTAGTATTCTCAGGCTCACTGCCTAGTATTCTCAGGCTCATTCAGGCTCACTGCCTATGTATTCTCTGGCTCACCGCCTATGTATTCTCAGGCTCACTGCCTATGTATTCTCAGGCTCACTGCCTAGTATTCTCAGGCTCATTGCCTAGTATTCTCAGGCTCACTGCCTATGTATTCTCAGGCTCACTGCCTATGTATTCTCAGGCTCACTGCCTATGTATTCTCAGGCTCATTGCCTATGTATTCTCAGGCTCACCGCCTATGTATTCTCAGGCTCACAGCCTATCTATTCTCAGGCTCACTGGCTAGGTATTCTCAGGCTCACTGCCTATGTATTCATTCTCAGGCTCACTGGCTAGGTATTCTCAGGCTCACTGCCTAGTATTCTCAGGCTCACTGCCTAGTATTCTCAGGCTCACTGCCTAGTATTCTCAAGCTCATTCAGGCTCACTGCCTATGTATTCTCTGGCTCACCGCCTATGTATTCTCAGCGCTGCCTGTGTATTCTTTGAGCTGATGGAAGCAAATTAATTTAATATTAGAATTCCACCATGTGTTAAAAATGTTACTGCAAACATGTCTTGTATCTATATCAGAAAGGCCAATCTTCCTGTAGCACATTGCCCATTTTTGTGAAATAACATGTAATGTACGTGTATTACATTGAGCGACCAATGGTTTAGTTACATGTATTACAAGTGTAACATATGTAGTATTCTTCGAAGTACTTATGTAAAGATGGTTCTGATGTTTTGAAGCCAACAACTTCATGTTTTCTCAAACTTTCATGTTTTCTCTGACTGCCAGAACAACTATAACATTACATTTTATTTCATCATTAGTATTCACGCATGCTTATTTGTTCTTATTTTCGTGTACCGTCAATCGTCGTGCATCGTCGATGTTCCATTTTTTGTTTATATTTATCACCCAGAACACTGTCATTGACTGTTCTTACTGGAACTCTGACGCTACCATACCCGCTAGTGGGTCTTCACTGCACTAGTTACTCTGTTTCTGCTTGGTGTAGTGCGTGTCAATAGACTACGCTGGGATCAAGTCCTCAACTTGCTGGATAGTCCCTCTTGTACATGCACACTGAGGGCTAAGTATAGGTTACATCACGAGGTGGAGGTCGGTATGGGATTTACACAACCGAGGGCCGAAGGCCCGAGGATAGTGTAAATCCCGTACCGACCGCGCACCGAGCGGTGCAACCGACTTGTACCATGGCTCTAGGCTATAAGAAACGCATAACAACCTTTTTTTCTGTAGCCTCATTGGTCGCCGCTTCGCTTAGCTACAGATCGTAATTCTAGGCCACGGGCAAAAAATATTCACCTCCTAGGCGGTGTATAAGTGATTTATTCACCCCGAATTGAGAAATCTGATTGGACGGTTTGAACGAACCATGGTATAATAATAATAGTAACGATTTCGTGTGTTAATATTAACTTATGTTCTTCGTATTCATCAATCACCAGCGTTATAAGCGTTATTCATTTAAAATCATATATACATTTTAGTTATTTTGAATGTAAATTCAATACAGACTACTGTGTGTAAGTATTGCTGATACGTTTGTAGTTGGGATTTAGTTTGTATTGCAAGTAGGACCTGATCTTTAGAAGGATCCACAACACCTTGTGTATTGTATATCAGATAGGATTGCAATCTTCTCTTTGAATCTCTCTAATGAGAATGTTCGCGGATTCTTCATCATCAGTGATGTGTTCCACCTCAGTTTATTTATCTTATTATAACAATCTTGTCTCAATACTCTATACTTGTATTATATATGCCACTTAATTGTTTTATTTACCCCGCCCTTATAATTGTTATATATTTTTTGGTTAAAATGGCCCAGCTCCCCCCCTCCCCAATTCACGCGTCTGAAAATATTTAACGATTTACACCCACACTAATTGAACCACAGTTAACCACTTGCTGACTAAGCAAGAACAAACTGCTCAATGTCAGTCTACCAGACCCTTTTCCCGCGAGACTACTTAGAGCCCACCCATACCGAATCATCTTCCTACACCACGGTTGCATTGCTCTTAAATTTACTACTTTTGCATTGTTTGTAACAAAAGGAGTCCATCTGAATACTTTCTGACTGGCAAGCAACACCCCATTTTTGTAATTAGAGCCAAGATTAGTGAAGCCATCCAACATTTTGATGCCATTTGTACAGGATCCTGATAGATATGAGCACAATGTTGCAATCATAAGTACTGGTACTCTCTGTATCACATGCACATACATGAACAACTGTGGCATGTAAAATCATTGAGAAATGATAGTTTCAATTATTACAAATTATTGTATCATCCCTTGAGTAAATTGTAGAGCTTTTGCTGCTATGTCTATACAAATTAACGTTTTTGTTGTGGGGCTCATCACACCTGTTTCCTCATGTACAAACTCATATATTGTATACACTTACACATGTACATGTGTGTAGTATATAAAGTGCCACTGTGGTCTCCTCTTTCATTCATGTTAGTAAGAGGTACTTTCTTGCTTTTTTTTCCTTCTTACATTCATAATGTATATTTAGTTTTCTAATTAAGCATTCCTATTTAATGGTTATTATTGAGACCTTTATCGAGTAGAGATGAGCAGTGTAACATCAAGTGCTGTACTGTACTGTAATGAAAACAGCATTGTGTTCCTGAAAGGAGCACTGGACCTTTGGTAACATGTAATTACTTTCCCTTCTTTGTTACAGGTTTGAGATGCAAGAGTGTCCAAGGAATTGCCATGGATACGTTTCCAATGACGATTCAATCCTTGTTTGAAGGAAAATCTACTGGAACATTGAGGACAACTAAACTTATCACTGACACTGTCATAATCCAACTCTTTAAGAGCTTCTTCATACTGGAAATTTACAGTATTATAGTAGTTCATCAGTATTTTGTCAATGGCATTGGGAATGTTATACTAGCTTACTAGCAGACTGCATTTTCAGAATAAAGTTGACTAACATAGTACTCAAGGTTTCTTCAGTTAGTGACCTCTTAGTGCTGCCTTGAGGCATCACGTCGATCGTACTTAAGTTGTATTAACTAGTAATACAATGCTACCATTTACTCCAACACATTGGAGAAACATTTCTATGAACAAATTGGGGTGGGGGAGGGGGGAAGGGAGGAGGAGGCGAGTGAGATGCATGGACGCAGGAAATGTACTTGTATGTTGCTCTCACTGTCGCTACTAGATACATACACAATCATGTAGTTTGCTCCATTCACTTTATGGAGTTGTGGTCTGTCGACTTAAGAATATGTGTCACCAGTATAACATTTACTTCAACTTTTAGAATAAGCAGTCACGCCCGAATTTGAAGTCACACCCTTTGATTGTTGTGTGAACAAGTATTATAATTATAAAACTACAGTTGCAAAATATTGATGTGTACCTACAGCTATTTTTCCAATGTACTAGCATGATTGAGGTGTTGCTTGGGGTGGGTCTGTCGGCACACAAATGGTCAGCCCAGCAGTGATGGTCAGCCCCCGCAGTAATGGTCAGCCCCGCAGCAATGTTCAGCCACCCAGAGATGGTCAGCCCCGCAGAGATAGTCAGCGACGGTCAGCCACATGCGCATGCGCATAAGGTTCAAAGTTTATTTGATCGGCCTGCGCTCTGAGGTCAAAGGTGAGGGTCAGCCGTTCTGCACATAACGTCGTCCATTTCCAACAGCGCACGGGAAGTGCTTTTACCAATCGCTGCGCGGGAAAAGAAGGGTGTGGCAGTGGTAAGCTGACATTATAGCTAGTTGACAATAAAGATTTCAATGATTTAGTCATTTTCGGCTGAAATTATAATATTTACTCCATTGGATTTAAGAGCGTGTATTAGCTACGCCGAATCCAAATCAAAATGTGATATTTCGTACATTGTAGCGTCTTATTCCCTTTGATTACACAGCAGTCGTTCCGCAACCCAACTGTTCACGTGAATTTTATTTTTAGAATACGTCATTGCAAGGGCCCAGTCTACGTAGGAACTAACAATGCTAAAGGGAGCATAGCAATCGTGCACGTAACTTTTACTTCGCTAGATTCTTTGTATAAAGTGAATAGGATTAAGCTAAACTCTACAGATAAGTTTCTATGAAGACTCAGTTAAAAGGAATTAGCTACTACCAGGCAACTCATAACCATCAGGATTTCAGTGATACGCCAGGTCGGACGAACATGATTATTGGCAGACATTTAATAGTGTGCGCAGCGCAAAATTTGTATGTATATGTTGTAGATAACAACTTGTGCTTAGAGAAAGTAACATATTCTATGTCCGACATTTTTCTTTCACGACTTCAGTAACTCTGCATCACTGACTTAGTTGCTGTAATTACCTCCACCATAAATTCCAAACTACATCTGCAGTTCATAATTGTAGTGATGACGTATTGATAAAAAAGTCAAAGTACAGAAATTTCAGCAGTGTTTTGATAGTAAAGTTATATTTTATATGCTAGGGGCGATGATACCTCCTCATGCTAATTGGCCGGTATAATTTGATGCTTATGCAATCCTCCTTGCCCTTCTATAGTATCAGTCAGCTACATACTTTATTTTGAATGCATACTACTAGCTAGGCCCACTTGGTTTTTAGGAACTACTGAATGAGGATTAAAATAAAAACTTGTTTCCTGCAAGTGTTAGCTGTTATGAAGAAGGCCCATACCATTTAGTACAAAGAAAACAGCAAGGAGGTTTAGCAGGAGTTGCTGCCACTTGAGCAAAGTATAAGTCCATTTACAAGACTCAGTCATGTGAATGTGTGCATTGTGTATTAAATTGCTATAATAAAGAATCATTGTGTCTGTCTACACCTGATACTGAAATATACATAGTCAACATTTAAAGAAAACAATTAATGGTTAGGTCAGTAGTACACATTGAAATTGAATTCTACTTCTAGTAGGGTGTTGTGTAATTTATAATTCAGTTTGTGTATTTCTGGAATGTGCACACAATTAGATACTTTAATGAAATTATACTCTGACCTATGCAGTAAAGCACTCAGGGGCTCCAGTCTGTACGATTGTCTGAATAAAATAATATCATGAATTAATAACCAGTAGTGTACATGAATAACTGTATATAGTAGTGTATAGAGTACATTAGCCTATAAACCCAATATAATTGTATTGGATCCCACACAGCTATGATTAGCACATAGTTTTAATATAGTCAAGAGTAGCGGAATGAATGTTAAGCTATAGTAATCTGGCGAAGCCGCCCAAACAATAGGAAGGTAAAGGGTGGCTACGCTGACTAGTATTGTACATGAATAAACTGTGGAGCATGTGGCAAGTATTGTAGGACAGACAATGAGAATTGCAGTAATAAACAACATGATTTCAACTGAGATAGTATGGAGGGCATTATAAGGAAATCCATGTTCAGTAAACCATGAAGTTAAAGGTACATAGCAGATTATCCTAGTCACAAAGATAAACCACATGTTTTTATTTTGTAAAAATAAATAGTGCTTGTAGATAATTTTTGAAAGATGTAACGAGTATTTATGGTCAACATAAATATAGCTAACCTGATTTTATGATATTATACTGTCGCTTAACAAATCCCTTTACCGAATCATTCCATGTAGTGAATTAATGAAGGGTTTGGTTATGTGACACTATTAATTATAATGAGGTAGCACCAAAAACATTACAGCATAATGTATGAAATGGTTCATAAATGATACAGAACAACAACAGTAAGAAAGAATAAGCAGAATAACAAACCAACAGATACTAAGAACTTTTAGGAAGTGACCGTATAATATGTTCCCACAACATTACTTCATCCACAAAGACTGAAGAAAAACTTGATTGATCTTCAAGAAGTGTGGACTTATGAGTGGACAGTCTGCTGGAAAGAAACACAAAGTCTGGACGTCTGTCTGCTACTGAATTCCTAAGAATAATTAATGTTAATACAAAATAAATTTAATTTAAATATCAAGACCAATAATTGTAGTACAACTACTAATTGTCAAATTAATGTGCTCCAATTGTGTCAAATCTTTCGAACAGACTTCGCTGCATATAATATTAAAAAATTTCTGAAATTTCTTGAATTTCAAAAAATATACACCAGTTACAATTCTGAATGTTTTACAAAAATAATAACAATGATGTCCTAATGCTTACCAACAGGACACCATGATACTGTAAATATCATGAGGACATCCTGAAGGAGGAGTAAGTCGATAATTTGATGTGACTTGATCCATTACCTATAATATATAATAACTACTGGCATGCATCTGCAGGAAAGGTATTTGAAAAGGGCATAGCTACTACACACAGAAATTTGGATATACTATTAAATTCACTTTTCCTTTTTATGTAGCAAGTTGGTAGCTAGTAATGAGTTATCAGACTGCCACGATTGAGTGCAGCTAACACATGAGTAACAATAAGCTCTATATATCAACCAAGCTTGGTGTTTCCATCTATTCTGATGAAGAAATGTCTTAGGTGGGAGACAATTACAATAGAAATATTTTTTATGTTACATAATATTAAACGCAAATTGACTAAATATTTCAGCAAATACTGCCTGATAAATATCGACAAAGTTTCTTAAAGGCTTATATCCACTTAATAGGAACCATTTAATTGCACCATAATATGTCGCAATATAATGAATTGCTACCCAGTGTTTGCATTTCCTTGTAGTAATTGAGGTGAAATTAATGAATTATATTTTTTTTGTAATGCATACAAAAATAACAATAAAGTGTTCATATTGTATTCAGCACTGTAGCTATTACTAACTATCAAACATTGCTACAAGTTGTGCTTTACCTGAGAATGATTTAAGTTTCTATAAGGCATTTGTGCCCCAGTCCAAATCTCATACATGACTATACCAAAACTCCAGACATCACTGGCAGGAGAATATTCTTGGGTTAAAATGACCTGAGGTAACATAACTTCTAGGTGTGATAAGAGAGGATTACAGAAGATAATATTGAATTACCCTGTCTCTTATTATTCCATTATTTACCCCATTTTGGATGTACTTCTCGTCAGTGCCATCAGATCTCAGTACTTTTTAGTTTTAACATACAACCATTACAATAGGAATTCTCTTTAACTATAGTGTGTTAAAAACCAATACTTAACTTTCAGAGAGTGGTTAATGTGTAATTGTATACTATTATTTACATGTAGATCAAATCTCAGGCAATTTTATTGTAATTATCAAGTTCTGACCCTTCATAAAAACTAGATTGACACTTTCTCACCTAAATATAAAGGAGTCTGGAAAAAAGCAAAGGAAAAATGTGAAAAAATCTGGGTTCGAATCTCTGGCGACAACTAAGATTTTTTTTAACTTTTTTCCCTTGCTTTTTTCCAACCCCTTTAGGTGAGAAAGTGTCATTCTAATTTTATTAAAAGCAGTGCTTGTATTTCAGCTAATGAATCGTAATGAATTTTTGGAGCTAAAAAAAAACAATAACTAATAATATTATTAATAATTATTTTACCTCAGGAGCTGTCCATCTGATTGGAAACTTTCCGTAACAATGCTTATCTGCTACATTACGTGCCATACCGAAGTTTGCAATCTGAAGTACAAAATAAAATCAATTTAATTCAAACTAATTCAAAATTTAATTCAAGGTAATTCATAATTTTAATTCAAGGTAATTCAAAAATTTTAGCTTAGTAGCATTTAAACAGTCGTATATAGCTTCTTTTTTTTGAAATTATATATCTAATATTAATGCTACTAAATGCTACTAAGCTAAAAATTTTGAATTACCTTGAATTACCAAAATTGAGATTATTAAACCTCACTAGTACAGTACGGTTGCCCAAATACATCTACATGTAATTTCACTGTTTTTTGGGGTGTTTGTAAATGCTTGGTGTATAATACATACATCTAATCTACAGCAGTAACTGTTCCAATACGTGTCACATCAAATATAACATATTATTAGTACTTACTTTGCAAACTTTGTCTTGTGATAATAGTATATTTCTAGCGGCCAGGTCTCTGTGGACAAAGGACATGTTCGATATGTAAGCCATGCCTGAGGCAATTTGGTGGCAGTAATTGAGAAGTTCAAAATGGTAATTACTAGGGTTTACTCTTCCATCAATGGCTGTCATTGAGATCAGGTAATTCTTCAAGTTTCCATTGGGTACCATTTCCAGAATTTTCATGACCTGAAATTATAAATATGTAAATGTTACACCACAAGGCGGAAGTTTGGACAGGAGTATATGTACACCACTGAAGAAGGCCATGCATGTAAGTCCTATGTAGACTATGATACAAGTGGTCTGACTTGAGCATGCTATGAATACAGGCTAGAGGAAACATGTAACCTCTAGTAGTGGCAACAGGAAGAGGATAAGCTAGTAGTGGCAACAGGAAGAAGATGAGCTAGTAGTGGCAACAGGGAGAGGATGAGCTAGTAGTGACAACAGGAAGAGGATAAGCTAGTAGTGACAACAGGGAGAGAATGAGCTAGTAGTGGCAACAGGAAGAGAATGAGCTAGTAGTGGCAACAGGAAGAGAATGAGCTAGTAGTGGCAACAGGGAGAGGATGAGCTAGTAGTGGCAACAGGGAGAGGATGAGCTAGTAGTGGCAACAGGGAGAGGATAAGCTAGTAGTGGCAACAGGAAGAGGATAAGCTAGTAGTGGCAACAGGAAGAGGATGAGCTAGTAGTGGCAACAGGGAGAGGATAAGCTAGTAGTGACAACAGGGAGAGGATGAGCTAGTAGTGGCAACAGGGAGAGGATAAGCTAGTAGTGGCAACAGGGAGAGGATAAGCTAGTAGTGGCAACAGGAAGAGGATGAGCTAGTAGTGACAACAGGAAGAGGATAAGCTAGTAGTGACAACAGGGAGAGGATGAGCTAGTAGTGGCAACAGGGAGAGGATAAGCTAGTAGTGGCAACAGGAAGAGGATAAGCTAGTAGTGACAACAGGGAGAGGATGAGCTAGTAGTGGCAACAGGGAGAGGATAAGCTAGTAGTGGCAACAGGGAGAGGAAAAGCTAGTAGTGGCAACAGGAAGAGAATGAGCTAGTAGTGACAACAGGGAGAGGATGAGCTAGTAGTGGCAACAGGGAGAGGATAAGCTAGTAGTGGCAACAGGAAGAGAATGAGCTAGTAGTGACAACAGGGAGAGGATGAGCTAGTAGTGGCAACAGGGAGAGGATGAGCTAGTAGTGGCAACAGGGAGAGGATGAGCTAGTAGTGGCAACAGGGAGAGGATGAGCTAGTAGTGGCAACAGGGAGAGGATGAGCTAGTTGTGGCAACAGGAAGAGGATGAGCTAGTAGTGACAACAGGAAGAGGATAAGCTAGTAGTGACAACAGGAAGAGGATGAGCTAGTAGTGGCAACAGGGAGAGGATGAGCTAGTAGTGGCAACAGGGAGAGGATGAGCTAGTAGTGGCAACAGGGAGAGGATGAGCTAGTAGTGGCAACAGGAAGAGGATGAGCTAGTAGTGGCAACAGGGAGAGGATGAGCTAGTAGTGGCAACAGGGAGAGGATGAGCTAGTAGTGGCAACAGGGAGAGGATGAGCTAGTAGTGGCAACAGGGAGAGGATGAGCTAGTAGTGGCAACAGGAAGAGGATGAGCTAGTAGTGACAACAGGAAGAGGATAAGCTAGTAGTGACAACAGGAAGAGGATAAGCTAGTAGTGGCAACAGGAAGAGGATAAGCTAGTAGTGGCAACAGGGAGAGGATGAGCTAGTAGTGGCAACAGGAAGAGAATGAGCTAGTAGTGGCAACAGGAAGAGAATGAGCTAGTAGTGGCAACAGGGAGAGGATGAGCTAGTAGTGGCAACAGGGAGAGGATGAGCTAGTAGTGACAACAGGAAGAGAATGAGCTAGTAGTGGCAACAGGAAGAGAATGAGCTAGTAGTGACAACAGGAAGAGAATGAGCTAGTAGTGGCAACAGGAAGAGAATGAGCTAGTAGTGGCAACAGGGAGAGGATGAGCTAGTAGTGGCAACAGGGAGAGGATGAGCTAGTAGTGACAACAGGAAGAAGATGAGCTAGTAGTGGCAACAGGAAGAGGATGAGCTAGTAGTGACAACAGGAAGAAGATGAGCTAGTAGTGACAACAGGAAGAGGATGATCTAGTAGTGACAATCGATAGCACAACCAAGCCAGACTACTGATTGAGCTAATCAAATAATAGCTATTTGTCACTCATCCCACGATAGCACAACCAAGCCAGGCTACTGATTGAGCTAATTACATAGCTATTTGTCTCTCATCCCATGATAGCACAACCAAGCCAGACTACTGATTGAGCTAATCACATAGCTATTTGTCACTCATCCCATGATAGCACAACCAAGCCAGACTACTGATTGAGCTAATTACATAGCTATTTGTCTCTCATCCCATGATAGCACAACCAAGCCAGACTACTGATTGAGCTAATTACATAGCTATTTGTCTCTCATCCCATGATAGCACAACCAAGCCAGACTACTGATTGAGCTAATCACATAGCTATTTGTCTCTCATCCCATAATAGCACAACCAAGCCAGACTACTGATTGAGCTAATCACATAGCTATTTGTCACTCATCCCATGATAGCACAACCAAGCCAGACTACTGATTGAGTTAATTACATAGCTATTTGTCTCTCATCCCACATAACACAACCAAGCCACAGGGACGGCGCGACAGGTACGGCCGGTGCGGCCATGGCCGGACCAATATTTTGTCTAGGAGGTGTGTCTCCTAATTTAAGGGGGTGTAGCACCTTATTAATTAGCTTTAGGTACTTATCGTCTAAGAAGGGGAGTGGCATGACCTTGAGCGCGTGTCCAAATTGAGCTTTTCTCGTTAAAACGGAATGGCCACCACCTCGGCAATAGTTTGCACTTCAAGCAGCAGCTCCAGTAGCTCTTTTCCACAGTAAGGTCCACACCATCCTGGCTCTCAGTTTAAGTTCCCCAAGAGAGCATTCGGGAAAAAAAAGTTGTCCATAGATCCTTTCAAAATGCTTTGGTTTTCAAGGTGGACTTTCCTAGACTACAGGGAAGATGGTGACACTGTATTTTGCTACACCTGTAAGAGAATGTTTTTGGAAAAGAACAGCAAGACTTCCACCAAGGCAGACCAAGCTTTTGTAAGTTTAGATATTATTATGGCAATTGTTTATTTGATGATTAATGCATTTTACTAACTAATTACTAAATTATAAGTGCTAACGGTGAGAACATTTTATCTTAGTTTCACAAGTTTGTTATTCTTCAAGCAGAACAGAGTTACTACCAGTTATAATTATATTTAACCAATAAAAATTGAAATATAATTATGCTGTATATTTAGTTATCCAAAGGTTTTTACAATTTGAAGGATACTATTTTTGCATTCAGTAAACACGAGAAAAGGCAGTGCAATTTAGAAGGAATTGATGCAATGATTATATTGCCAGCCACTACCATGCATATTGGCACACACCTGAATAGACAGCATGCAATCGAGGTAGCCAAAAATAAGAAAGTACTACTGAATATTTTGTCTTGCATAAATATTTGGCTAGACAAGGGTTACCACTGAGGGGTCAAGATGATGATAGTGACAGCAATTTTATTCAGCTTTTAAAGCATTGTGGAGTGGAGAAGATGATCGTGAAATTCATCAATGGCAGAGAAAAAATCCAACAAGTACACATCACATGAAATCCAGAATTCTTTGATTAAAATTATGGCTCTTTCTGTTATTAGAAAAGTTTCTGAAAACCTACACAAGTCTCCATTTTTAACTGTGATGATTGATGAGACAACAGATGTGACCAACCAGGAACAAGTCACAATAGTTATTCGTCGGATTAATGATAATTTTGAGGTATATGAAGAGTTCATTGGGCCTTATGCAGTTCCATGTATTGATGCTGCTACATTATTTTCTGTTATTAAAGATACTTTGACTCGACTAAAATTTAGCATTCCATAAACTTCGTGGGCAGTGCTACGATGGTTGTAGTACCATGGCTGACTCTACTAGTGGTGTAGCAAAGAGAGTTTTGGAAGAGGAAGAGTGTGCAGTATTCACTCACTGCTACTGCCACTCTTTAAACTTAGCAGCTAATGATTATGTTAAGAATTCTAAAGTTATGAAATTATCATTGGAAGTTACCCATGAAATCACTAAGTTGATTACACTCTCTCCACGACGAGATAACATTTTTCGTGAACTAAAAGCTGAAAGTGAACTAAAAATGAAATTAATCCCTTGAGCATTCGACTTCTGGGTCCTACACGATTTACTGTGCGAGCCAATTCTTTGTTAAGTGTTTTACTCTACATTGCTAGGCACCTGGGAGATGGCAGTAGATGTAGCAAGGGATACTGAAAGCAAAGCAAGAATTCAAGAAGTAAAAGCACAGATGAATACTTTTCACTTTGCTTTTGGGACAATGTTGGCAGAAATGATACTTCGCCACACCGATAATTTGAGCAGATCCTTGCAAGATAAAGCTTGCTCTGCAGCTGAGGACAAACCATTGGAGCCATGGTGGTTGGCACTCTCCAGTCCTTAAGAAATGATTTATCTTTTGAATTATTTTGGTCTAAAGTGACGTCATTTACAGAACCCCTTGACATCGAGCCGTCATTACCACATCAGCAGAGTAAAGTACCTAGACGGTATGAATCTGGAACAGCTGAAGGCCATATTCACCAGTCTGTACATGATTTGTACAGGAAAGACTATTTTGAAGCTATCGATTTAGCAGTGAATTGCATACAAGATCGATTTCAGCAAGCAGGCTATGAAGTGTATAAAAATCTTGAGCAACTCTTTTAAAGGCAGCAATAAGCTCAGATTTCTCTGCTGAATTCACTTTTGTTACATCTTTTTATGGAGAGGATTTGCAAGCTGAATCATTGCGTGCACAGTTGCTTGCATTTGCAATTGAGTTTAAACGAGTGTTTTCAGAGACTACTTCCAAGCCCACTGTTATATGATATCAAAACATTTTTGGTTCATTATCTGCAGCCCAGAAAGTCTTTTGTGTCAGGTTGGCATTGTGCATAAGCTTGTAGCTACTTATTATGCCAGCCTCTAATTCCACATCAGAGAGGTCATTCAATGCTCTTCGTCGTGTAAAGACATACCTCAGAAACACAATGGGACAAGAGAGGCTAAATCACCTCATGGTGTTGCATGTGCATAAAGAACTAACAGATGATTTGGATTTAATTAGTATTGCTAATGAATTTGTAGGTGACTCTGAGCACAGACTTAAACTGTTCGGTACTTTCTCTTAAACAAGTTATCATTTGGTACTTTCTAAACAAGTTATCATTTGGTACTTTCTATTAAACAAGTATATCATTTGATACTTTCTATTAAACTAGTTATCATTTGATACTTTCTATTAAACTAGTTATCATTTGATACTTTCTATTAAACAAGTTATCATTTGATACTTTCTATTAAACAAGTTATCATTTGATACTTTCTATTAAACAAGTTATCATTTGATACTTTCTATTAAACAAGTTATCATTTGATACTTTTTATTAAACAAGTTTCATTTGATCCTTTCTATTAACAAGTTTATCATTTGATACTTCTTAAACAATTTATCATTTGATACTTTCTATTAACAGTAATCATTTGATAACTTTCTATCAAACAAGTTATCATTTGATACTTTCTATTAACAAGTTTTCTCATTTGATACTTCCTATTTAAAACAAGTTATCATTCATTTGATACTTTCTATCAAACAAGTTATCATTTGATACTTTTCTATTAAACTAGTTATCATTTGATACTTCCTTTTCTATTAACAAGTTTATCATTTGATACTTTCTATTAAACAAGTTATCATTTGATACTTTCTATTAAACAAGTTTAATCATTTGATACTTTCTATTAAACAAGTTATCATTTGATACTTTCTGTTAAACAAGTTATCATTTGGTACTTTCTATTAAACAAGTTATCATTTGATACTTTCTATTAAACAAGTTATCATTTGGTAATTTCTATTAAAACAAGTTATCATTTGATACTTTCTGTTAAACAAGTTATCATTTGGTACTTTCTATTAAACAAGTTATCATTTGATACTTTCTATTAAACAAGTTATCATTTGATACTTTCTATTAAACTAGTTATCATTTGATACTTTCTATTAAACAAGTTTATCATTTGATACTTTCTATTAAACAAGTTATCATTTGATACTTTCTATTAAACTAGTTATCATTTGATACTTTCTATTAAACAAGTTTATCATTTGATACTTTCTATTAAACTAGTTATCATTTGATACTTTCTATTAAACAAGTTATCATTTGGTACTTTCTATTAAACTAGTTATCATTTGATACTTTCTATTAAACAAGTTTATCATTTGATACTTTCTATTAAACTAGTTATCATTTGATACTTTCTATTAAACTAGTTATCATTTGATACTTTCTATTAAACTAGTTATCATTTGATACTTTCTATTAAACTAGTTATCATTGGATACTTTCTATTAAACAAGTTTATCATTTGATACTTTCTATTAAACTAGTTATCATTTGATACTTTCTATTAAACTAGTTATCATTTGATACTTTCTATTAAACAAGTTATCATTTGGTACTTTCTATTAAACTAGTTATCATTTGATACTTTCTATTAAACAAGTTTATCATTTGATACTTTCTATTAAACTAGTTATCATTTGATACTTTCTATTAAACTAGTTATCATTTGATACTTTCTATTAAACAAGTTTATCATTTGATACTTTCTATTAAACTAGTTATCATTTGATACTTTCTATTAAACTAGTTATCATTTGGTACTTTCTATTAAACAAGTTATCATTTGATACTTTCTATTAAACAAGTTTATCATTTGATACTTTCTATTAAACTAGTTATCATTTGATACTTTCTATTAAACTAGTTATCATTTGATACTTTCTATTAAACTAGTTATCATTTGATACTTTCTATTAAACAAGTTATCATTGGATACTTTCTATTAAACAAGTTATCATTTGATACTTTCTATTAAACAAGTTATCATTTGATACTTTCTATTAAACAAGTTATCATTTGATACTTTCTATTAAACAAGTTATCATTTGATACTTTCTATTAAACAAGTTATCATTGGATACTTTCTATTAAACAAGTTATCATTTGATACTTTCTATTAAACTAGTTATCATTTGATACTTTCTATTAAACAAGTTATCATTGGATACTTTCTATTAAACAAGTTATCATTTGATACTTTCTATTAAACAAGTTATCATTTATACTTTCTATTTAAAAAAGTTATCATGTGGCATACTTTCTATTAAACAAGTTTCATGTGATACTTTCTATTAACAATTAATCATTGGATACTTTCTATTAACAAGTATCATTTGAAATACTTCTATTAACAAGTTACATTTGATACTTTCTATTACACTATTTATCATTGATCTGTCTATTAAACAAGTTTTATCATTTGATACTTCTATTAACAAGTTATCATTTGATACTTTCTATTAAACTAGTTATCATTTGATACTTTCTATTAAACAAGTTTATCATTTGATATCTTTCTATAAACTATTTAATCATTTGATACTTTCTATTAAACAAGTTATCATTTGATACTTTCTATTAAACAAGTTATCATTTGATACTTTCTATTAAACAAGTTATCATTTGGTACTTTCTCTTAAACAAGTTATCATTTGGTACTTTCTCTTAAACAAGTTATCATTTGATACTTTCTATTAAACAAGTTATCATTTGATACTTTCTATTAAACAAGTTATCATTTGGTACTTTCTATTAAACAAGTTATCATTTGATACTTTCTATTAAACAAGTTATCATTTGGTACTTTCTCTTAAACAAGTTATCATTTGGTACTTTCTCTTAAACAAGTTATCATTTGGTACTTTCTATTAAACAAGTTATCATTTGATACTTTCTATTAAACAAGTTATCATTTGGTACTTTCTCTTAAACAAGTTATCATTTGGTACTTTCTATTAAACAAGTTATCATTTGATACTTATCTATTAAACAAGTTATCATTTGGTACTTTCTATTAAACAAGTTATCATTTGATACTTATCTATTAAACAAGTTATCATTTGGTACTTTCTCTTAAACAAGTTATCATTTGGTACTTTCTATTAAACAAGTTATCATTTGGTACTTTCTATTAAACAAGTTATCATTTGGTACTTTCTATTAAACAAGTTATCATTTGGTACTTTCTATTAAACAAGTTATCATTTGGTACTTTCTATTAAACAAGTTATCATTTGGTATTTTCTATTAAACAAGTTATCATTTGATACTTTCTATTAAACAAGTTATCATTTGGTACTTTCTATTAAACAAGTTATCATTTGATACTTTCTATTAAACAAGTTATCATTTGATACTTTCTATTAAACAAGTTATCATTTGATACTTTCTATTAAACAAGTTATCATTTGGTACTTTCTATTAAAACAAGTTATCATTTGATACTTTCTATTAAACAAGTTATCATTTGGTACTTTCTATTAAACAAGTTATCATTTGGTACTTTCTATTAAAACAAGTTATCATTTGATACTTTCTATTAAACAAGTTATCATTTGGTACTTTCTATTAAACAAGTTATCATTTGATACTTTCTCTTAAACAAGTTATCATTTGGTACTTTCTATTAAACAAGTTATCATTTGGTACTTTCTATTAAACAAG
>WLWD01005244.1_pt1 | contig 16773 bp, 12 predicted proteins | sample 6712731 | NCBI WGS metagenome assembly WLWD01 (sample SAMN12718690, study PRJNA576275) | sponge metagenome | isolation source: marine sponge | host: Mycale hentscheli | place: New Zealand: South Island, Marlborough, Capsize Point | collected 2014-11-01
CTGGTCTTTGTTAGTCACTAATAATATACTATCGAACTCTATTTTTGGACGAATTACTATGTGGAATTGATATGCTATAAAAATTATTTCTCTTATTAGATCCAATAAACACTTGTTCTAATTAAGTGCCTGTAGTTCTTATTAGGACCCTTGGGGAAGGTTCTTACAGTTAAGACCATTGTTCTAACTTGGGACCTATTATTGGGGCCATTGTTGTAATTACAGACTTATAGTTGAAACTGTTGTTGTAATCAAAGTTCCATAGTTGGGTCCCTTGTTGTAACCAAGGACCCATAGTTGGGTCCCAAGTTGTAATCAAGGACCCATAGTTGGGTCCCAAGTTGTAATCAAGGATCTACAGTTGGGTCCCTTGTTGTCATCAAGGACCCATAGTTGGGTCCTTGTCGTAATCAAGGACCCATAGTTGGGTCCCAAGTTGTAATCAAGGACCCACAGTTGGGTCCCTTGTTGTCATCAAGGACCCATAGTCAGGTCCTTGTCGTAATCAAGGACCCATAGTTGGGTCCCAAGTTGTAATCAAGGACCCACAGTTGGGTCCCTTGTTGTCATCAAGGACCCATAGTTGGGTCCTTGTCATAATCAAGGACCCATAGTTGGGTCCCAAGTTGTAATCAAGGACCCACAGTTGGGTCCCTAGTTGTCATCAAGGACCCATAGTTAGGTCCTTGTCGTAATCAAGGACCCATAGTTGGGTCCCTTGTATAATCAAGGACCCATAGTTGGGTCCCAAGTTGTAATCAAGGACCCATAGTTGGGTCCTTGCCGTAATCAAGGACCCATAGTTGGGTCCCAAGTTGTAATCAAGGACCCATAGTTGGGTCCCTTGTCGTAATCAAGGACCCATAGTTGGGACTAGCAGGGACCCTTTTGTGAACATGGACCAAAGACTTGGAGTATTGGAAGAATAGGGGCCACAATTTCACAGATATTACCAAGTCATATTTAATGTGGACGCCAAATATCTGCTCAGAAAAGGAGTCACTCAACTTTATTATGACCTTATTTTTCATAGTCCCTTTGAGTACTCGAAACTTTAATGACAAATAAAATAAAGCACACAATTTATTTCAAACAAAAATCTTTAACTCCCTAAAAATGATGTTTTAAGTGTGGGCTGAATAAAGAACATGGCACAAAATGTTGTTTTTTAAAGTTGGTCATGAGAATAAACCAATATTGTTGAGAACCTGTTTTACATACAATTTGAATTAAGAATAGTTGACCTACAGTTACTTACTTTTCGGAAATTATCATTATTAATATTTTTGCATTTATATTTGTCTCACTTAATTTCATTTGTACTTGGTATACTTCTCTAATTGATACACTTTGAATACAATATTCAATAACAGATAAGCTAGTTTTTATCAGATCTTTCACGAGACATATTACTAAGTACTTCCAATAAAATTATTCTTACCTTTGTTACTAGTTCAATTTGGGGAGAGTGCATACTTATCTGTCAGTAACAATAAGCACTGTAACTATATTAATCAAAGAGAATATACTTCTGTTTCTTTTGGTTCAGGGCACGACAGGAAACATGAAATGAGGAACAAGAAATGGATGTCCCAATCTTATCAAACTCAAACACCTGATCGCTATTTCAATCCAATGTATCAACAAAAGCGGATGAATTCTAGGAATAACATTTTTAAAACTCAAGAAGAGAAATTATACAAAACATTTCTTCCTAAACATAGTGCTTCACCACCAACTCCACCTGATTATTGTGAGTTATAGGAAGTTATAACTAGTTTAAAACAGGTGAATACTTATAGCTGAATTGAAAATACAGCTTGCACATTTTGTAAAATCTTACACGACAATTACATTTTTGTTTTGATATTTGATTGAATCTTCATATAAACTATAATGTATATAAACAGCACGCTCACATGTTGAGGTAAAGGACAACTTGCCACATACTGTGAACAGACAAATTGACAGCAATTTTGGAACTGAAACACATCGCTTAGGACAGGCAAAAGGACACTCTAAAATGGTCAAGGAATGGATGCCTCAACCCATTCCTACTAAAGCACCTCGTGACAATGTCTATCCAGATTCAATGAATACTCAACAACAGCAAATGGACTTCAATAATAGAAACAATTACATTACATCTCAAGAGAAACAGATACACAGAACACCGGAGCCAGAAGTAGCTGTATCCACAACAGATGATTTATGTGAGTGTACATAATAATTAGCTATCTTGTCTGTAATACCGATTGAATATTACTTCTCAAAGAATCTTTATAACACAATTTCTTTGATCTTTAAAAAGCTTCAATTCAAATGAAGTTAGCTAACACTTATAACCATGTAATACATGCCTCATTTTTCACTTGTCCCTATATACATTCATAATTCAGAAATTACTCAATTTTTTATTCTAAATTAAATGTAATTGATATATTGCGACTACTTACTGTTAGACCTGATAATTATTCTAATCTTGTTATTTATTTCTGGTTTGTTTTAATGTTTAAAAATTATGCAGCACTCCCCCAAGACGGTGTGAATGACATATTACCACGTAAAAAAATCAATCCGTCTGATAGTAGACCAGGAACAGGAATGTTTCAATGGAATAAAAAACACAACATAGTCAAGGAAATGCTGTCTCAGCAAGTGGAAACTACGACACAAAGCCACCATGTTAATAAAATTAATCAAATTTCTAACAATTTTCACTTACAGCATGAGGACTTAAAAGAAGACGTGACACCTGGTAAGCAGAATATTTAGCATGTGAATGAGTTTGTAATAATTCTAGTCCTTATATCTATGCACTAGCTAGTGACAGACACAAATGGAATACATCTTTCTGACATGCATGCTGAGGGTAAAGAAAATATACACTACCAAGTGTATAGGAAGTGTACTATATATCCAATGTGTGGTTGTAGCAATATTCTTACTTAAATAGTAGCCATTTTGAACATTGTTAATAGTACTAAATCATTTTAGATGCCAACCAGCAAAGTGTGAGAGATGAACCAATAATAACAGTAGATGGGTTTTACGTCAGAGCTGTACAATATATCGTACAACATGCACCAGAGTTAGCTAATATGATTAAAAAAGGCTTAGAATATCTGAGCAAGGAATTCTCAAATGTAAGGAATGGACTTTACAGTGCACCCGATTCTACAAATCAACTGCAAGAGTACATGGATTCAAGTAATCTAAACAATGAAGTTTTCCATAAACGTTACATTCGTAAACCATTTGCTGCCAAACATAGACATCCATTCAACTTTAGTAAGTAGCAATAAAGTTATTGACATAATTGAAGTAATTCCACACAATGGTTCACAGCTGACTAATTTAGTGTTGATCTGTTTATCATTAGAAATAGCATTGCATATTTCTATAAGCCGATCATAAAACAATTAGGTCTAGCAATACAATTGTTGTGCTAACTGTACAACAATTATTTTAAAAAACCTAGTGATAATCAATTCCTAACAATCTTTTTCATTCACAACAATATGTATAATCAGCTTTACGAATTTATATGATATCATTTTTATCTTTATCTTAGAACGGATTACGAAACCTTCAAACAGAAAAATAGAAGAGAGAGGCCAGATTATCGAGCAGGAAACAGAGTCTGTGTCAGTCAATTTGAAACATCATATAATCATTGCAGCCTCCCTGCTCGCCACTGGAGTATTATTTTTTATTGCTAGCATTATCCTCATCATTGCACACTGTAGATCCAAGAAAGTGAAAATATCTGAGACAGATGAAGAATCTGGTAATGAAAGTTTATCAAGGAAAAGTGGGATGTCCTCTAATAATATCAGGTATGTCATGAAAATACTCAAAACTGATGTTGATTATTATACATTATACATACTACATAAACAGACTGAATTGTTGTAAATCTGGCTCATAAAAATCAAACAGTTAGTTTTACATGCAATAACCAGTGCACTCAGGGTGTAAACTCTCAGCACATTCAAACATCTAAGTTCAACTTCTAAAACTACCGAGGACACATTAAGAGAAAATACGTGAACTTTAAATGATCTCGTGACTGCTGTACGACATAAACATATGTACGGTAAAGGTATGGGTTGTTGCATCTTTGGTTGGAGCTGAAAGTTTCTCTACATTAACTCAGTAACTAGCTCGAAATTTGAAAAAGTAGTCAATTTAAGGGACTCAGATTCTCCTACCGTTATCATGGTTTTTAACTAAAGATAAAATTGTCCGTTTTTTGTCAGCTTGCTGTGTGGCTTCTTAGCATTTTGTATCATTTCTTTCATTGTTTTAACTGTAAAAATAAAATAACAATAAGTTCAAATTTTCTAGCTGATTTCAGATCAAAGAATCATTGACTTCATAATATTGACTATGATTACTAACAGAAATAGTGATAAATTCATCATTTCATAATAATTTCACTTGTTTTATTGCAGGAGGAATAAAGTTGCCCAGTCAGTTGTTAGATAGTTAAACAATACTCTAATGGTAGACATTTTAAATGATTGTGTGTATTTTAAATAAAATATTAATGGGGCAACTATAAATTTGTCAAGGGATTTACTTTGATGGGCTAAATGAACATGTCTACACTGTTAATATTATTGGTAGGTGGGCTAATTGAACATGTCTACACTATTAATATTATGGTAGGTGGGCTAATTGAACATGTCTACACTATTAATATTATGGTAGGTGGGCTAATTGAACATGTCTACACTATTAATATTATGGTAGGTGGGCTAATTGAACATGTCTACACTAATAATATTATGGTAGGTTGGCTAATTGAACATGTCTACACTATTAATATTATGGTAGGTGGGCTAATTGAACATGTCTACACTATTAATATTATGGTAGGTTGGCTAATTGAACATGTCTACACTATTAATATTATCGTAGGTGGGCTAATTGAACATGTCTACACTAATAATATTATGGTAGGTGGGCTAATTGAACATGTCTACACTATTAATATTATGGTAGGTGGGCTAATTGAACATGTCTACACTATTAATATTATGGTAGGTGGGCTAATTGAACATGTCTACACTATTAATATTATGGTAGGTGGGCTAATTGAACATGTCTACACTATTAATATTATGGTAGGTGGGCTAATTGAACATGTCTACACTATTAATATTATGGTAGGTGGGCTAATTGAACATGTCTACACTATTAATATTATGGTAGGTCTAATTGAACATGTCTACACTATTAATATTATGGTAGGTGGGCTAATGAACATGTCTAACACTATTAAATTATGGTAGGGGGCTAATTGACCACATATTAATATTAGGGGTGGGCTAATTGGGTAGTGGGCTACACTACACTATTAATATTATGGTAGGTGGGCTAATTGAACATGTCTACACTATTAATATTATGGTGGTGGGAATTGGTCTACACTATTATATAATGGTCGGCTAATTGAAATGTCTACACTATTAATATATGTAGGTGGTGGCTAATTGAACATGTCTACACTATTAATATTATGGTAGGGGGCTATTAACTGTCTACACTTACCTATTTAATATTATGGTAGGTGGGCTAATTGAACATGTCTACACTATTAATTAATGGTATGTGGGCTATTGAACATGTGTAGGTGGGCTAATTGAACATGTCTACACTATTAATATTATGGTAGGTGGGCTAATTGAACATGTCTACACTATTAATATTATGGTAGGTGAGCTAATTGAACATGTCTACACTATTAATATTCTGGTAGGTGGGCTAATTGAACATGTCTACACTAATAATATTATGGTAGGTGGGCTAATTGAACATGTCTACACTATTAATATTATGGTAGGTGGGCTAATTGAACATGTCTACACTATTAATATTATGGTAGGTGGGCTAATTGAACATGTCTACACTATTAATATAATGGTAGGTGGGCTAATTGAACATGTCTACACTATTAATATTATGGTAGGTGGGCTAATTGAACATGTCTACACTATTAATATTATGGTAGGTGGGCTAATTGAACATGTCTACACTATTAATATTATGGTAGGTGGGCTAATTGAACATGTCTACACTATTAATATCATGGTAGGTGTAACTCTCCTCAGACACTCTCTAGCCACAGTACTTGTTGTAGTTTAGTTACTGCCCAATTGGTCACATCAGTGCTCAATAACTAGATGCATGAAACGATAGTTAAATCACATTTATCAATGAAATGACACACTAACTTCACTCCAATATTAAATGGTACACGTACACAAGATATGACAAGCATTCATAAAACATCAATTTATAATGATACACACAAATTAACATACACATACATATAGGAAAGACACACTAGGAACAAAACCACACTAACAACTCCTTTACAAAAAGAAAACTTGGGCCAACATATTCACTATACTGCTAACTTAGAAAATTGGAAGTATTTTGTTAAGTTATAATACATCCTTTCACTTTTTTTAAGAACAAAAGAAGTTAAATTAGCATATAGTCATAGTTTTTTAACTACAAAGTATTCTTTCAACCAAAAATATCACTAGCTTTCATATTAATGTAGTGATAGTCTTTCTTGCTGACCCTATGCTAACCAAAACTGTTTACCTAACCATAAACTTGTGAGATCAATTATTGATCTCACTAGTTTATGGTTAGGTAAACAGTTTTGAGACCACAGTCAAGAAAAATTCAATCCTTCAGTTTACATTTACCATACACTTTGTGTACTTTGTAAAACTACCAGCGTTTCTACCAATATAAATGTGACACTTATGATTACTACTAAGTTAAATTGACCTGAGGGCAGGTAACTTTTTTTTAAAACTGAACTACTAATCAACTTGAAGATGGCAAGGAAGTAGAACTGAGTATACTTGGAAAATACCAGTATCATGAATTTACAAACATTTTAAGGATGAGTCTGAAAAACATGAGGATAAATATATATGAGTGATAAGTATCCATTACTAGCCTTCTTCCTGGCACTAGTGACAGTTCTTGATTAAAATAAAGTACTAAGCATCCTAGGCGTCCTTGCTAAATTCTAATTGATTAAGACATGTGAATTAATCTCAACATATCATGTAAACAAGCAAATCTTACATCTGTACATACAACACTGCTCAGTATTCATCACATGCTTTTGTCTGGTACACTTCAGGACAGTCATGTTAGGTGTTAGCTTTTCATAATAGCTGCTAATAGCTTGGGACTTACATCCTAAGTGGCCCCCACTCTATCTAGTTCACAGCAGTTCTCAGCTTTAATGAGATGAGTAGTGAGCAATTGCACATCAGTATTACCTTTGGGACTCAAATTTAATGTTAGCCACACACCTACTTAGAAAGTACGACACCAAAATAATGTGTTTACTTCATTAGTCTGAGGATGCATTATGTAAGTTTCTTGCAAGCATTGCTTGAAAGTCTTGTCATAGCAGCATGCAGTGCATGCTTGGTCATCACATAATGTCCATATTAGTGGAAAACAGTAGGTTCTGTAGAAACTGAAGACAAAATTGATAAATTGGTGACAGTACCTGAAAAATGAGTACACTTGGAGGTTAGAATTCTGGCAAGAAGAATTTACTGATACAAATTGCACTACTCAGGGTTAATAATTCGATATCACAATTCGAGCTTGATACTAATTGGGCTTGTTAAATCAATCCTGTCAGTTTAAATTTCCAATAATGTATACTTTTGATTGATCTTTGACTAATAGAATGGCTACAGCAACTTCAAAATACCCCATAGAAAGTGCAGCTCTAAATTCCAATAGTATCATAAAAATGTCATGAAATAAAAAATAAAAAAAATATGTTGGCCGGTAACATAATAATATAGCCATAAATTTGCCTCACTGGCGACACTAGCACTCAATTGTATTCCTGAATGTAGTGCACATTTATATTTGCTGCAAACACCTTATCTTTCACTGCTCATGATGCAAAAAAAAAAAATCAAGAAAGACTATAGGCAGGTTTGAAAAATATCAGTCTGGCACTTGCCAGGTCTTAGCAAATTCAAGTTATTTCCTGTGGCAAACACAAATAATAACAACTTAGATGTATTCTCTCTCTTTCACAGGCTTTATTAAACAATACAGAATTTAAAATATTTGGTCGCCACCGGGAATCGAGCCCAGGACCGCTTGTATAGAGCACAAGCGCTCTGCCACGGAGCTACGACAACCTCCCGGCAAATGAACACTCCAATTCTGTATTTATACTGTTAAGGGGTACTGCTATGCTACAGTCTCACATCAACAGACCAATAAAATTTCTATTTTTTCACAGATTCTTATTATTCGTTGAATTTTTCTCCTAATCTAATTTAACACTTCACAATTTCTTTCTCAGCCTTCTTTGCCTGTGAAAGAGAGAGAACACATGTACCTCTTAAAAAAACAATAATAATATGTACGAATGTCAACACCATGAAAGTCTTGATGAAGCTACAGGTCTACTCTCTTATTGAATTTAATTGCGATCATATCACTGATAACTTGACTAGACTAGTTATGTAAACATTCCTTTCAAAGATCACTGCATCGCTCTGGAAGGAGTTCAAATCATAATCACATAACATAAACTAATTCTTGTTCATATCAAAAATGTGTTTTCTCAAGAGAGGCAATACTGAAAGTTTACTTAACTACTTACATGCAACTACAACATAGTGAAAGAGACACATATATAAAATCAATAAGAAGAATTACAGTTGATTTTCAACATGGAGATATATTTGCAAGTCTATTTGCTTGTAATACTTTTATCAGAGTGGACCTTTAGCTTCACAATACAAGAAGGACATAGTTTCTCAGGTTTGATACAAGAACAGACAGGTTATTCAAATTTGACTTGTTCAAAGTTAAATACCACCATATATGTTGCGATCATAAACAAACGTTATCACTGATACCCTGACTAGACTAGTTTTGTAAGCATTCCTTTCAAAGATCACCACACCACTCCAAAAGGAGTTCAAATCATAATCACATAACATAAACAAATTCTTGTTCATATCACAAAAGTGTTTTCTCAAGAGAGGCAATACTGAACTACTTACATGCAACTACAACATTGTGAAACAGAACCGTATTTTAAAAAGGTAAGAAGACCTACATTTGATTGTCAACATGGAGATATATTTGCAAGTCTATTTGTCTGTAATACTTATATCAAAGTGGACCTTTAGCCTCACAATACAAGAAGGACATGATTTCTCAGGTTTGATACAGGAACAGATAGGTTATCCGAATTTGACTTGTTCAAAGTTGAATAAAACCATATATATTAGCTTGGACAATAATTCTGTGAACAGTGCAATCTCGCCAGATCAAATATTCAGTTGCAGAGATGGTAAAATTAACATACTGGATTGCTACTGTGCAAGTTACAACAACAGCACAAAGACTGTGGAATTTGGAAGTTGCTTTTACAACTGCAATAGAGTAAGTCAGAAAAACCTATTCAATATCCCATACAAAACGATGAAGTGGGTGAATGGATCAAACCTGGTGGCAACTTGTCCAAGTTTTTTTAATAGGTCTGGTACACTCTGTGGCCAATGTAATGAAGGTTTCAGCCCCTTGGTGTATTCCTATGAACTGGCTTGTGTGGTCTGCCCCAACTCCAAATTGAATGTGTTCCTATATATATTGTATGTGTACGTTCCTTTAACGGTGTTTTGCATACTCATAGTCCTACTGAAGGTCAATGCCACTGCGTCACATCTTAAAGGATATATTCTGGTATGTCAAGGCATATCACTACCAATACTAGCTAGGTTTTTCTATATAACACACATATATATAAATGCTCCTGTCACACAGCTGATGAATTTCTTAACGACTATGTATGGCATTTGGAATGTAGATATTTTTCGTGCCCTTAATCGACATCTTTGCCTATCCCTGGATACTTTGTCTACATTTTCACTGGATCTAGCAGTGGGAGTGTTTCCTTTGTTATTTATGACTGCAGTGTACTTCTTGAGCAATGTAAATAAAGCAATTTTAAAGAAAGTTTTGTTGCCGCTGCATTCTCTGATCACATCACTGAAAATAAAAACTTCATTAATCGACGTTTGCGGGACTTTTTTGGTTCTCTCACATGTAAAGTTTCTCAATGTCTGCTTTGATCTTTTGTTATTTACTCGAGTGTATAGCTTATCTACTTCAGGGAATTTGACACATACACTCAGATGGTATTATGATGCAAATATTACTTACTTTGGTCCAAAGCACATGCCTTTAGCTATTCTCAGCCTAGCAATACTATTTATGAACGTCATACTTCCAATTTTTCTTATTGTGCTTTACCCAATGAAAATATTTCAGTCATGCCTCAACAGATGTTCCTGTCACTGGCATGTCCTTCACACTTACATGGATTTGTTCTATGCAAGCTATAAGGATGGTACTGAACCTGGAACTATGGATTTTAGGTGGTTTGCGGCTGTAATTATTGGTTCTCGCTGTATTATTTTCCTAACAGGCTCTCTGACATTTGATGCTCTTTTCTTTAGTTACGCCAGTACGTTGATGGTTTTGCTTGCTTTAGCAATCCTTCTTATTCAGCCTTACAAAGAAACAATAGAGGCTCATTACTACAGTGATTTGATGTTCATTCTTTTGCTAGCTACTTACTATGTTTCGATTTGTAGTTTCAAAGAGGCAGACGCCAAACATCACAGAGAAATCAAATTCTGTTATGGCATAGCTTTATTGACATCATTTGTACCATTTCTATACTTCTTCTATTTGATAAATAAACTTTTTGTCATAAAAGTTGTTTTTGTTTTGTATAGAAAAATTAAACATCAGATTAATGTCATTCACCGTGTCGTCACATAACTAGTTGTAAGTGTGATAACTTCAATTTTCTGCATAAAGAATTTTTATCATCTGAATATCTTCACTCCTTGAAAAAATGTATTTTTTTGTATTTGTATTTTTCATTCTGTGCCTGTCTTTCGGTACATCATTATTATTATCATTGACAAAATGGTAGCTATGCAGGTATGTGTGAACACTATGGGAAAATAAACACAGAAAAGTGACACAGGTCAACTTGCAATTTCTTATATTATTAGACTTATACTCACACAGATTTTTAACTACTTATCAAATATAGCTCTGTGACTAAGCCTCATAAACTTTGACTTACCATTAAATTTGCATGCAGCACAATATATTATGTCAATATAGAATGAGCTACTGCAATACCTGTGTAGCTACTCACTGCAACGGTGTGTACCTATTGCTTTAGCAAACCGTTTTCAATGTTATTACAATAATCGTGAACTGAAGTTATTTTTTGATAACAAAACAAAAACTTAACAATTTATTAGTGTCTGGGCTTCCCCAGACTTATGATTGAAATTGTACTGCTGGTACAGGGTGACCACTGGACTAGTGAACATAAATCATATTTATTGTTTTTCCCACAAGTATCACCCACATTCACACTCTCATAAATTGGAATTCATGTCATGTGTAAAATAAGATGTAAAATTGTGATTATTATAATGCAGTCCTCTAGTCCTTGCACTGTGGGTTTGTCTTGCGAACTTAGTTTGATTTTTTTTGTGGCATTTGGCTCTCTTGGAATGTCTTGCAAGTTACATTGAGCCAACCCACATATATATGTTTTGCTTCGCAGGAGCAACTATGACTCTGGGTTCTCACGGGGAGCTACCATCTGCTACCATCTGTGCAAGATTCCCTTCTGAGTTGACAGCTAGTGTGATCCTTCTAGGTTCAGGCATCTTGTCAGCATAGTGCACCAACAATTCTAGCATTTGAATGCTAGGATTGTGGGTGCGCTATTCGTTGGGTTGCGGCCGTTGCCAATTAGTTTAAATGAAAAACAACAACAACATCTAAACATGAGATGTAAATACAAAATTAGCTAAGTGATTATTTCCTTAGGGTTCTTGCAGGCATTCAACAGTCCCCACTTATAGCTAGTTTAGCTCAACTCAGTACTGACATGTTTCTACCTCTTGTTAATAGATTTTTGGAACAATAAATTAGCAAACACTACAACAATTATAACTAAAACTAATTCAGTGTATCTAATTATATTATGGTCCATCGTATGGTTGCTTGAATTCTCATTGCATGTGTGACTGTCCACATTCCTAACTATTATCTCTTATGTTCACCCTTATTTACAGTTGTTATATGTATTTCAACCCAAAACTATTGAGTTTACAGCCTGCTCTTAGTTTCACATCCTGTTTTTTGTCTCATATACGGCTAAAAGGGTAGCTAGAGTGGAGCCCATCCTCTTTTATACTCTTACTGGTGTAGTACACAAACTCTTTCTTTAGTAAATATTTCCAAGTTATTTTAAACTAATTACCATATAGAAACCAGATCCAAATGAAAAACACAACCAAACAAACAAAATAAACAAACAACGACCCAAATACATTACACACAAAATTCAATATATTGTTGTTATTGTATAAGTAAACCTTTTACCTTACATAATAAAAAATAAAATAAAACAAATTGCACTGTTTTTTTTGTTAATTAGTAATTGGAATGACTTGTTTATACTTCACAAGCTATCATTACTGGGAAAAAAAGTATTTAGTCAAATTGAAAATGTTTTGTGAATTACTGTTGGCCTGCTCAAATGAGTGCTGAAGCTCATTACTACTGAGTAGCTAACCTTTAGCTTATTTAGTCAAGGTATTGACGGGGACAAGTTAGATAGGCCACACCCACTCTGTGGCTTTAACTTAGCGTGAGTAGAAGTAGCGTTAATCTTGTGTTATAGCCCGTTACCCGAGCGACCGCGCTTGTCGTTAAGAACTATAAATCTGATACAGTCTGGTATGCTCGTAAGAAAATGTATTAGCGGGGAAAAGTCTGATATAGTTCTTAGCAACCATAATTATGGTAGAAGGCAGATCAAAGCAAAATGGAATAATGAAGAGTTTGGGTACTTTAATACAATTACTAAGATAGCTAACGCTATACTTTGCTCGTTGTTTATGTTCTGGCTATAAAATAGTTATAAACCAAAATCATTAGGTTTGTATTTCGATTTATAAATCCTCGCCACTCGGGCTGCGCCCTCGTGTCTCGGAGTTTATAAATCGCATACAAACCTCAATTTTGGTTTATAACTATAACATAAAAAAGTGCGGTAACAAAATGGAGATCCTTTTGTTATTTCTATACATTCTTAATCTAAATATGGCTGAGGGTAAGTGACATCAAAATTAAATAGTCATACATGTATCTTTAATAATAATTATTACTAGTGATGTGCTTGAGCACAAATGGCGAGCGAGCCTAAAGACTGTACTATTTTTATATGAATGATTTTGACTTCTAACACTGAAGCTACTGAATATAAGGTCCAGTTTTTTAATTTACCATACAGGGTAAAGGGATTTCAGTGCCATAGTAACAACTCTCTGCAACTGCTTGGAAGGAAAACAACAACAAAACAATACACGTTATTTAAAAGTTTTTTTTGTGATATTCTTTAGCTAAGTAGTGGTTGTAACACACAATGCTTTGACACAACTGGACATGCACCTACACAGACTTACCTTCGCAGTAATCTAGTGAACAATGTATTTTCAAGTAAATACTGTTGTGCACGGCTTATAACTATAACAAAGAGCGCATTGACTTATCACCGCCACTAACTCGAATAGAAAAACTGCACCCGCAAAACAAGAAGCAACGGTAAACAATTCAATTTCTAGGGTGATACGGGTACTGATCGCTAAACCAGAGGATTCTGTTTAGTGCAATTTGGGACGGGGTCGAACGCCGAGCAAACACAAAAATACGGAGGGTCAAAGTACAAAATGACATACGTACGTCCATATATATAAATAAACATCCCCGATTTTCGATTGTGTTACCCCTGTAAGTGTCTCGCTCGCTACGCTCGCTCGCCAATTACTATTACTAGTGATGTGCTTGAGCACAAATGGCGAGCGAGCCAAAGACTATATGATTTTGACTTCTAACACTGAAGCTACTGAAAATAAGGTCCAATTTTTTAATTTCGCATACAGGGTAAAGGGATTTCAGTGCCATAGTAACAACTCTCTGCAACTGCTTGAATTGAAGGAAAAAAACAACAACAAAACAATACACGTTTTTTAAACGCTTTCTTTGTGATATTCTTTAGCTAAGTAGTGGTTGTAACACACAATGCTTTGACACAACTGGACATACACCTACACAGACTTACCTTCGCAATAGTCTAGTGGACAATGTATTTTCAAGTAAATACTGTTGCGCACGGCTTATAACCATGACAAAGAGCGCATTGACTTACCACGGCCACTAACTCGAATAGAAAAACTGCACCCGCAAAAGAATTCAAACGGTAAACAATTCAATTTCTAGGGTGATATGGGTACTGATCGATAAACCAGAGGATTCTTTTTAGTGCAATTTGGGACGGGGTCGACCACATAACTGACACAAAAACGCGAGGGTCAAAGTACAAAATGACATACGTACGTCCATATATATAAATAAATAAATAAATAAACAAACATCCCCGATTTTCGATTGTGTTACCCCTGTAAGTGTCTCGCTCGCTACGCTCGCTCGCCAATTATTACTAGTGGTGCGCTCGAATAGCGCAAAATAGCGAATCGAGCGATGCATGTTCCCTGTAATTGCAGCTATAGATACAGTTATTTATTTATGTTAATGTTATGTCTGTCTGTTATTTCATATAGATTCATTGGTGCTTCTATTCTATACCACTGTATGATGAAGGTTATAAAATTTAGGCTATGTATAATAAAGTTTAAATGTTATACTTTTTGTGGTAAAACAAGAGTAATGAATTATTTTATTATTTATTTTATTAATGTAATTCGTAATCAGCTACATAGTATTGCTTTATATAATAAAGTTTAAATGTTATATTATTTGTGATAATATAAGAATAATGAATTATTTTACCATCAAAGTTATTGGCTGGTGTTTTAGACAGAATATACCGCTATTTAATTAAAAATGTCATACATCATTACAGTTATAGCTGATATAAACTTTGTGGTTTAATAAAAATAAAAAATAAAAGAGTTTGTTTGGGTACTATAGCATATTCAGAGGGAGAGCAGAGTATGTTGAATGGATGTAGATCTTAGACTACATAGTTTGATAATAGAGTTAGGTTAATTTTTATAGTTTTACATTAAATTTAACCTGCAAGTGGAGGAATGTTTCCAGGAGATGCATGTTATTTTGAGCTGAATAGAGCTTAGGGATATGTTTATCCCGGCTACATCGACAACATTCCAATGACTTAAATTTCATTTTGGTGCCTGGAAACTTCTCCATACACGTTATGCAGACTGGGATAGTAATCGATGAGATTTTAGCATAAAAATTACGCATTGCTGTGTGAACTTGAGGATCATCAAATGCTGGAATAATATGGTGCAATGGAACCTGGGGATGTTGTCTTGACCTGTTCCCCCTAACTTGAGACAATCTAGTCTCCCGTTGAAGTGGTGTTTCATCAGCCAATCTCTGCTGTTGGTTAGTTGACAACTGCTTTAATCTAGAGGAATTTTGTAATGAAGATTCATTTGCTGTTCTCAACAGTTGGTTAGTGGACAAACAGTGGAGCCTGTGATCTCTTTCACTATCACTTTCAAACAAATGTGTGACTTGCTGTTTTTGTGACATTAGTTGTAGACGTTGCTCTCTGCATAATGGTTTCCTAAACGAAAATATGTCTCGTATTAACTTATTGAAGTATATATTTTATTTTATATTTACCTCTTGCATTCGTTGCTGATAAGCTGAAAGGCTTTGCGGTATCGAAATTGTTTGAGTTATATTTTCTGCAACTTTTTTTGCTGCTTTGGGTGTATATGAGAATGGATGTCCTCTGATCGATGTCTTTTCCTTCCTCTTGCAGTACAAAAAGTAGTGGGGATATTAGCTTCTTGTTCAGATGGTGTGGCTGCATTTTCAGTGTCTTCAAGAGTAGTTGAGTCTACAGCTGTATAAAGTTGATTGGTACAGTAATCCTCAGGAATAGTCTAATAAATAAATTAGGAACATTTAATGGCTTTTCAAAAAGAAAGATTCTTTACTTTGCTACCTGTTTCTGTTTCGTTTTAGCTCTCCTCCTCCTTGCCCTGTCCTTTTCATTTCATATCTCTCTCCTTACTATTTTTTCTTCTGGAGTTCCTAACGCCCTCAAAGCTCTTGACCGAGCGTTTCTAACGTTTTGTCTACTGGGCATCGCTACTTCGTACACGGCGGGTAAACAAAACAAAATGTTGCTAAGAAGGTTACCCGGCCCGCGCAAGCGCGTAGGAGAAAGGGTACACACGTACGCCCACGCAAGAACAAAAACAATTTCTAGACCTAAATATATATATATATCGCGAACTCATTAGAGAGACAGCTCCGCTCGCTTCGCTCGCTTCGCTGAATTATAATTATAAAAATAGTAATAATTATTACTATTGGTTTTATTATTCTTATTATTCTTATTGTTATATTATTGTTGGCCAATATATTAAACAAAGACTAGGTAATACCTGTTTGTAAGGTATTCAATAATTTTTTAAATACTTAATTGAACAAGTTATTAAAATATTTTGTAATGATTGAAAATTTTGATTGATAAAATAATTTAAGGGGGACGGAACCGCCCAGTACCCATTAGAAAACGGCGCTGTAACAATACCGGTGTCATATAAAATTAGTCACCCCCAAATTTAGTCACCCCGGGTG
>WLWD01000433.1_pt1 | contig 16767 bp, 8 predicted proteins | sample 6712731 | NCBI WGS metagenome assembly WLWD01 (sample SAMN12718690, study PRJNA576275) | sponge metagenome | isolation source: marine sponge | host: Mycale hentscheli | place: New Zealand: South Island, Marlborough, Capsize Point | collected 2014-11-01
TTCCTTCTTTATTACATTTATTAATTTTTGTTATTAACGTGTAAATCAAATAAGATAGATAACTACAATTAATAGTATGTGATTGGTTTTAATCAATGTTCAATGTGTTAATCGAATAAGATAAGTGGCTACAAAAACAATGTTGATTAAGCATGAACTCTTAGTCTCTTGCACAAATGCTGTATAGCAATTACTGCACTCTCCCACACTTCTTCAAATTCAGCAGGGTTTCTTCGAAAGACTGGAAACTGTTCCTGGAGAACATTCTTCAGTTTTGCCATTCCATCTCTGGGTAGTGCAGGAAAGTCTCCCTTTCCCAGTGGAGTGCAACGCCTCAATATGTCCTCCCCGAATATTGAGTTCTGAGCTAACTTGCATGCCAGTCGACCTATTTTACTTATTTTAATTAAGTGAGGGTTTTTCTTTAGTACCGACTCAACTGACAGCAGCTGGCGTTGGTCTATTGTTGGAGGTCTCCAAGGTGTGGCAGTAGAGGGCATCCAGGAATCAGTAGGAGTAGAGAGAGGTGAAGGAGAAGTTGGAACTGTGGCTTGTAAGGAGGAAGCAGGTGTGGATGATGCAGGTGTGGATGATGGTGATGAAGTAGCAGGTGTGGATAATGGTGATGTTACAATTGATGAAGTAGTAGGAGGGCTCAATGGTGCAGGGGATGGAGATGATGGAGAAGGAAAATTTAAATGATCTGCTACATGAGCAACTGGCGATGAGGGGGTGATAATGACTGAGGTGTCAGATGTGGATGCTGCATGAGACAACGAAAGTGTGGTAGTGCTTGCAGAAGATTGATAAAGAGTGGAAGATGTATAGGTGGATGAAGCAGTGAGATAGGAATTATGGGGCACATTAGATAATTGAGTTTGTAAAAAAGAAACAGCATTTTTTGTGTAATTAATCTCAGCTTGAATAGTACTTAATGTAGTAGATTGAAGACTTCTAATTTTGTCAGCTTGCTGGTTGACTATGCTTCTTAGCTCACAGACTTCCAGTTCAAGTGTGAGCGGATCTATTAAAAAATAATCTAGTTTAGCAAGGGTTTATAAATGTATAGTTACATACCGGTTTCACTGACTTCACTGCCTGCATCTAGTCTGATGTCTAATGTAGTTAAAAATCATGCAGTTCGTTTTTTGCTATTACATCTATATAAGACTCACTATCTGCACTTGATGGAGAGATGGTGTCTCGAATACTTCTATCATCTGCAATGAATTATCTCATTAGCAGATAATTAAATAATTCAATATTTTACCAATTTCTGAGAGCACAGTCACGGTGTCAAAGGGTGCAAACTCTTGTACTTTTGTGAAAATCAGAATAATAAAATACGTGTTTTTCTTTGTTTAATTGTAGCTTAATTTACCAGTGTCAAATGGTGCAAACTCTTGTATTTCTGTGAAAATAAGAATAATAAATTCGTGTTTTTCTTTGTTTAATTGTAGCTTAATTTACCAGAATCAAATGGTGCAAACTCTTGTACTTCTGTGAAAATAAGAATAATAAAATACGTGTTTTTTTGTTCAATTGTAGCTTAATTTACCAGTGTTTGATGAGCAAGGCAAACTCCGCATGGGGGGCACTTTAATCTGATGTTGTGTCACAGCTTCAATGACACCTAATTATTATGGAATTTTAAACAGCCGTATTATTATATCGACATACCACATGGTTTTGTCTTTTTTATTTCCTTCACTCTCTTGTCTGAGCCGGTCTGGTTGGCTCCTTTCTTTTTTGCTCTCTTAGGAGTATCCTAAACAAAAGAACTCATGAGGAACATGATGCAAGAATAGCTCAGGTGTGCTGCATGCAGTAATAGTGTTAAACTTGTGGTGGGGATAGATTAGACCAGAAGGTGGGGCTGAATCACCACTTTCACAACTGTTGCCAGACTTTCCATGGTCTTTGTTTTAGTCAAAGAAGTTTTAACAGTTGCCATAAGCTAACAAGAACATATGGTGCATATATGCTTGTAAGGTTTACATTATTCGTTAATTTTTTTAAGAGTTTGGATCACTTTCAGGCATCAAGCAGCCGAGAATAATTAAACTTCCCCCGGTTGGGCTGGATTTTAGGGATAGAGGAATACCACATAGAGTGCAAATTATTGAGCTGGATGAAAGCTCATGAGACAGAAACTTGGAAGATAATATGTGGGTTCAGCCCAGCAGCACATGAGATATATATTTTTAACCTTTGTGTTGTGTTCACTTATAACAGTATTAATACTGGTATGCTAACAACTGAGAGATCTGTACAGCACATAACCCCTGATTTACAGTTTAGAGAAGAGAGCAGAATATGTGACTTGTGATGGAGCAGATAACAGATAATGATAATAGGCAGATGGCTATTGAACCACACTTCAACTCAGCACATCATCCACACATGTGATGTACATATCTGTGTTAGTATGTAGTTACATGTTGACTGAACTCACTTAACTCTGCCACTAAAACCACATCCACTTAAGTTACATTTGCTAATATGGGCATAGGCACTCAACACATATACACTACCAAGTTATTGCAGAGAGCAACTTCTCATGCCTACTATACTTGATTGGGAGCCCCAATAACGTTACTCCCAACCGTGGCAGGATTGGCCCCGTTAAGTCCTAATGACGTATAGAAATCTAGCTGTTCGCGTGACCTCTGATACGCAAGGTCTACTACTACACTAGCCCAAAAGCATGCACTCCCCTCTTTGACAACAAGCGAGGTTTAGGATACTTAACGACAGAAAATAGAGTAATTACATTTACTTAAGTAGACTGCACAATGATATAGAACCAGTGGTTTTCAGGCTTATGAATAACATTATGTGTGGAAAGGGTCGACACTAAATGATAAGTCTGTGTATGCATTGTGAGGTGACAATTAGAGGTAATGATTAACAGTTCTGACTTTGTTCTTCTACTGTTCTTGGACGTAGTCCTGAACATCCTCCCGGGCAGCGAGAACTCGAGCTTGATCTTGTTGGTCGGTTGCTGGTGGCCGACCATTCTCCGGGGCGGCTGGAGAAGAAGGACGGGGGTCCTCTGTCATGACGCAGGGAATCAATCTGTTGACTGCCCTGGTGATGGATTTCCCGTGGCAGAGAAGATCCACAGTTCGGACGACTTTGTCTGGTCCTGGATAGATCTTGATAATCTTTGCGATGGGCCATGTGCGGTGTTGGAGTGTCTCATCTTTGACGAACACAACATCGCCTATCTTTACGTTGGACTTGGCAGCTGTCCATTTCGTGCGATGGTGGAGTGATTAGAGATAGGTGGTAGACCAGATTTTCCATAGATCTTGTGAAAGTCTCTCCGTCAGCCTCCATCTCCTGAGGTTAAAAATCTTGGCATTACTGGAGTGATGGATGAGAAAAGTCCGTGAGTGATGACAAGTAGCTCCGTGATGTCGTCTGTGTGACCTGGTGTCAGCGGGGTGGAGTTGATGATTGCTTCAGCCTCCGTAAGAGTTGTGTAAATCTCATCAAAGGTCATACGATGAGGAGAAACAGACTTCCTTAGGGCGACTTTCATACGTCTCACAGCAGCTTCCCATAGTCCACCGAAGTGAGGTGTCCGGGGAGGGATATTGTGCCACTCAAAGCGGCTGTCTTGGCTAAAGTGAGAGATGGCAGTCTTGGTGTCTTTGTTCTTGAGGAAGCTTGACAACTCGGCGAGATCGGCTTTGGCGCCCACGAAATTGGTGCCATTATCGCTGAACACATGGGCTGGGACTCCTCTTCGGTTGATAAACCTTCGGAACGTGGCAAGAAATTCCTCAGTGGAGAGCCCTTAACAAAGGTCGAGATGCACTGCCTTGGTCGTGAGGCAAATGAAAACAGTGACATACACCTTCAAGTAGGACGGTTTTCGAAGCTTGTCGGATTTCATAGTCAAAGGACCGGCGAAATCGATGCCCACTAGAGCGAATGGGGGTGCTGGGGTAGTCCTGCTGGTTGGCAGTAGTCCCATCTGGTTACGACAATGGATTGGCATACGCACGTTGGCATGTTGGGCAGTTCCTGGATAACTTCTTGACGAAATTTCGAAGTCCAGGGATCAGGAACTCTTCTGTGAGAATTGTGATGAGAGCAGAAGTTCCTGGGTGTCCATGGTGGACGTGAAGAGTAGAAATCAGCAGTTGTGTGAGCTGACTCTTGATTAGGAGATATGTGAGACTCTTGGGATCTCCCGATGGCAGTCTGACTCGGCAGAACACGACCAGGGTGCCTGACTTGTCGATGGCTGTCTGGAGCTTGGCCAGTGGGTGAGATTTAGGAGGTAGCTGTCCAGACTTGATTCGGGTGAGAACTTCAACATCCTGACGTTGTGCTGTGTTGTATAGAGCCATCCTTGCTCTAACAACCTCTTCCCCGGCGAGAAGAGAATCCCTCTTGCGGTCAGCGTTCGAAGGTCTGGCATTCTTGGTGAATCGAAACATCCAAGCTACTACACGAGTGAGCTTGAAGAAGGATGAGTAGTTCTCAGTGAAGGATGGTGGTGGTGATGAGATGATGAGGCAGGTAGTCTTGATCCCAGGTGGATCCTTGACAAGTACCTTGAGTATAGGCGGCCACTCTGTCGGTGGTAGGCGTAACCATGGAGGTCCAGTCCACCACACCGTAGAGGCGATAAGATGAATGGCTAGGATTCCCCGGCTGAGAAGGTCGGCTGGGTTCTCCTTTGTGTTGACATATCTCCAGTGTGAGGCGTGGAGATGTTGATTGATGGCAGTGACGCGGTTTGCCACAAAGGTATGAAGTCGGTTGGGTGGAGTGTCGATCCAGTGAAGTGTGATGGCTGAATCAGACCAAGCGTACTGTTGAGATACAGAGATGCTCAGTAGCTTGCCCACGTGAGAGATCATCTTGGCCAGGAGTAGAGCAGCAGTGAGTTCTGCCCGAGGGATTGTCATGGGCTTGTCTGGTAGAACTTTTGCTTTGGCTGTGACAAAGGATGTTGTGGTAGATCCATCTTCTTGAACGACTCGAAGATAAATCACTGCTTTGTATGCAACCGAGGAGGCATCCGCGAATCCATGGAGAGAGGCGAAGACGATTGTGGAGTCGGATTGGATGTATCTCCTGGCAATTGAGTGGTTGGTGATGAGAGGCAAGTGAGATAACCATTCATTCCAGGTGTCGAGAACGTCTTCTGGAACTTCGGTGTCCCACGGGATCCTTCGTTTCCATAGGGATTGGAGTAGGATCTTGGCTGGAATTATGGCAGGTGCAAACAGACCAAAGACGTCGAATACTTGAGCTGTGACCGAGGCGATGACTTTCTTTGTTATCTTGGCAGGGCAGTGAACTGGGGTGGCAATGTGAAGCGAGTCTTGCTTGGAATCCCAGTGGATGCCCAGGGCTTTCGTGTATTCAGCAGGAGACGAGATTTGCAAGTTGTCAGATTCCTGTAGGTCGAGAGGAATGAGTGACTTGACTTCGTTGGAGTTCGATCTCCGCTTGCGTAGAGTCATGCCTGCTGACTGAAGAAGCGTGGTGAGCTGCTGACGAATGTTGTTGACTTCATCAACTGTGTCGGCTCCAGAGAGTAAGTCATCGACGTAGAAATTCTCTCGAATATTCTTAGCAGCAACTGGATAGGACGACTCATGGTTGTCTGCCAACTGTCGGAGGACCTGGGTGGCGATGAAAGGTGAGGTTCTGACTCCGAATGTGAGACGTGTCATCCGGAACTCCTCTAGACGACCAGATTCATTCCTCATGAAGAATCGGTGTAGGTCCCTGTCATTGGGATCGAGCCAGACTTCTCGAAACATCTTCGAGATGTCGGCTGTGATGGCAAACTTGTGATGGCGGAATTTGATGAGGATATCCGCTAGCAGAGGGTAGAGGTTCGGGCCTGTGAAGAGTGTGTCGTTCAGTGAGATGCCCGTTGAGGTCTTGGCTGACGCATCGAAGACCGCTCTGCACTTTGTCGTAGTCGAACTCTCCTTGAAAACTCCTTGTATGGGAAGGAAGTAGGTGGGGGTGTTGGAGAGCTGACGGCGAGGAACTTGCTCAGCGTGTCCTAAAGTGACATACTCCGAGAGAACAGCCTGGAATTCCTCCATCTTGCCTTTCTTGGTGAGAGATTTCTCGCTGGCAAGGAACATCTTGATGGCTTGAGGTTGAGAATCCCCGAGAGTTGAAGGATCGAGTTTCTTGGGGAGGGTGATGATGAATCTACCATCCGGAGCTGTGCGGTGAGTCCGGGCGAAGTGATCCATCGCTTGTTGATCATCTGGAGATAGATCTGGAGCTGGGTCGACTTTATCCATCTCCCAGAGCGTGCTGAGAGCATTGTCGAGTTCTTCATCCTGAGTTTGGACTAGGAACATTGGTGGCTTGTCAGGTTTCTTCAGAGGTCCAGAGATGGTCCAACCAAAGATGGTCTTGGTGAGGCCGAGGCCGAGATCCTTGTGGTCCATTGTGTGGGCTAGGACACACTGTCTTCTTCCTTTGTTGCCCAGGATAATGTCGATGTGACCACCTAAGTCGGGGTCAGCCAGTGTGAGATCTTTGACGACCGGGTCACTGATGATCTGATGTTGGTTGCCAGGAGTAGCCGTGGTAGGAATCTTGGAAACGACAAAACAATCGATATCCATGCTGGCGTTGGTGTTGTGGGCTGAGGAGAGAATGACATTGACTTTCTGAGTACACACGAAAGTGCTGTCTGCACTGGAGAAGGTATGTTTGGCAGGCTTGCGTTTGAGCAGCAGATGAGATGCTAGTGCTTCTGTGATGAAAGATGCACCAGATCCAGAGTCAAGGAGGATTCGAGATGTGGCGTGGCGAGGTCCAGCCTTGGTGATAACCATTGCTGTATCCACGAACTCGGTATCGTCGGAGGGCATAGCTTCTATGAGACTAGCAGCTATGTTCTCAGAAGGCTGGCTCTCTTCCTGCTTGACATGATGGAGCATGGTGTGATGCTTCAACTTGCAGGATCGGCAGGTGTACTTAGACGGACAGTTCTTCTGTGTGTGTCCATTTGCAAGGCAGTTGAGACAGAGTTTCTTGTCTCTGACGATAGAATTTCTCGTTTCCACATCAAGGTCAGAGAAGGCAGGGCAACGAACGAGGTTGTGTCGATCCCCGCAGTGAGGACATTTGAGAGGTGAAGACTTCTTGTCCTTCTTGGCGGCCGTGTGCTCATTCTTGACGGTGAAGGAGCTGGCAAATGATGGGCTGTCTGACGAGTCGATGGCGTCCGGTGGAAGACGAACTCGAATACCTTCGACGAATTCAAGCAAATCGTCAAGGGTGGGCAGGGTAGCCTTGGCCCCCATTTGGCGGTCCCACTCCTCCCTGAGTTTGCTTGAGAAGAGCTGTTTGGCATACTGAGCCAAATAAGTTGACAGAGAGTCGGAAGCTATGGAGGTGATCTGGTAGTAAGGCCAGAAGATCTTGTCATGTAGATCGGCTAGGCTCTTCTTGGTCATCTCGAAGTGCCCACCCTTGGTGATGGTAGAGACCAGGATGGGGTAGATGACATGAATACTCCCGAAATGACGTTTGAGGGCTCCCATGGCTTTGTCATAATCGACTCCACCAGAGGAGTGTTGGTTGACCAGATCTTTGGCTTCCTTCGTTGTCATGGCGTTGTTGAGAAGAGTCGTTTTCTCAACTCCCGAGAGGTGCTTTCCACGCTTGGAGATGACGTTCTCGAACATGGTCTGAAACGTTAGCCAAGAAGCAGGTTTCCCGTTGAACTTGGGAAGATCTATCTTCAGGGCTGGTTCTGAAGGTACGTGCACAATGGGTGTGGCGGATGAGGTTGAGGAGGCAGAGTCGTCTACTGCTTCCAAGGCTTTGGAGATGGATAGGTTGAGGTCCACCTTGCCTTCCTTCAGCTTGGTGAAGGCGGCAGAGAGTCTATCATCTGAGAACACAGGGGAAGCAGACTGATAGAGCTCCTTGAACTCCTGATTGAAGCTGGCAACGTTGTCCATGTGATGCTTGGAGGTGACGGTGTGAGTAGTTCCAGTTCGTTTATCAGGTAGTTGCATTTGGCATTCACATCATATGTGAGTAGGGCCAGGTTGGCGTCGGAAACGAGCTTGTTCATGGCTGAATCGAAGCGTTCAGCCTCTTTCTGCTCGGCTTCGAGTTCAACTGGGCTGTCTGCCAGATGAGCCTCGATGCGGTCCTGGTGACTTGACTCGCTCTCCAGTTGGCGGTGAACGTCCTTGAGGGACTGCTCCAGGTCTGCCTTGATGAGTGACCTGAGGCTGGCGTCAAAGTAGCCAGCTACCTTCTTCTGAAGTCTAGTAATCTGGCCTCTTCGAGTAGCTCTCTGTCTCTTGAGCTGTTCGATGTTGACGTCCTCCATCGTGACTGTACAGTGCTTGGAAGAAAATATGACGAGGTGACTATGAGAGTCAGCGAGGTGATGATGACGATAGCTTCCGCGCAAAGTTGTAGTCCGTGACCCAGGAATAACTCGGGTGAATGACGGTAGACAGACTGGGGCCTGCACAGACCGATGAACATACAAGACTGAGAGAGAATATTGAGGTGCAATCTTAGTGGTGAAATCTATTTCTCTCAGTCGTGAAATGTCCAAAGGGCACAGATCACCAACTGTGTGTGGATGGCAGTTGACTGTATTCGGCTGGCAAAGTATCGACGGGTCGATGGACCAATGTTTGGAAGCCCCAATAATGTTACTCCCAACCGTGGCAGGATTGGCCCCGTTAAGTCCTAATGACGTATGGAAATCTAGCTGTTCGCGTGACCTCTGATACGCAAGGTCTACTACTACACTAGCCCAAAAGCACGCACTCCCCTCTTTGACAACAAGCGAAGTTTAGGATACTTAACGACAGAAAATGGAGTAATTACATTTACTTAAGTAGACTGCACAATGATATAGAACCAGTGGTTTTCAGGCTTATAAATAACATTATGTGTGGAAAGGGTCGACACTAAATGATAAGTCTGTGTATGCATTGTGAGGTGACAATTAGAGGTAATGATTGAGTTCAATTAACAGTTCTGACTTTGTTCTTCTACTGTTCTTGGACGTAGTCCTGAACAATAATACTGGTCATGAGCAATTAGGATATTGTAAGATCAACCATAGTTGTTACATTTGATGACACCAGGTATTTCTACAATTTCGCATAGTGAATTACCTGTATTTCAGTAGATAAGGCTGCAACAGCAGTACTTTCCGAACCTGTATATATTGTCATTAAAATTATAATCCAGTATTTTGCCAACAAAATGTCTGTACCAATAGTTAATGGTGTATCACTCCCTCTCGGCCTTTTTTTCGCAACCTAAGAATGTTAATATTAATAATTCAGTAACTCTTGTTGTTTTTAAAATTAAATTTACCGAAACAACATTTGGACTAGTGTCTGTGTGGAGAATCTCGCCTGGTGAATTTAGTTCAGCGTCATCAGCTAAGCTATTCATCTCCGATTCTGTGCCTGAATAAACGTGGTATTTAAAAATTATATATATGACCTGACACACTTATAGTACACTGTATATGTGTGGTAACTAGGAGGCCACTTAGAAATTTTAAAGGTGCTATGGTTCATAATTCAATGCATGTATCTAACAGCCAAGAATTGTGAATTATAAATTGTATTGGCCTGGAGCTCTCCGCACGACAAAGATGTTGGAATTGGATGTGTACAATGTAGACCAGCCTTAGAAACTACAGGTTTATAAAAACCTGAGAAACAATTTTAATATCATGGCCTTATATTACAGTGGATGCGGAATTGTGGAGGGGTTGTGTCCATTATTAAAAAAAATTGTTATCAAAAATTAATTATTCATCAATAAATTTATACATTATGAAATATTTACCAACTCCCAAAATTTCTCCCTCATGTATGTGGCGTCTGATTTTTATGCTGCATTTATCACCCTTCTTGTCTCCAGTAATTAGTTGACTTCTAGGCAATACTGTGAATGAGTCTTCCTCTGACCAGTATACTAGACAATATTCTGCACAGTAGAAGATTTTTAATAAAATTATACTGCCAAACTAATCATTTGTAAAGCTATTTGTTTTATTAATTTATTTAATTTGCCTTGTAATGGAACTTACTTGTCTGAGCGGGAGAGAGAGGGGGGAGATAGAGGGGGGGAGAGAGATGGGGCAGAGCGGAAGTGGCGAGAGAGGGGTTCGAGATCGTGTTGTTCTCTCGCACAGAATTTGGTTTCGCTCGCGGGGGAGAGGACAGACAGAGGTAGGTTTATTTTTTCTCCTCTGCTTTCCCTCTCCTTTTTCCCCCTCCCTTTTCTCTTTCCGTCCATTTACTCGCTTTCCTATCGCTAGTTACTGTGAAACTTCCACTTCAGCTATGCACTTACAGAATAAGAAGGAATGGAAACTTCAGAAGATCTGCAAAAAACCTACAACCGTTTTTGGTTCAATTTAATTCGCGTGGAGAAAAAACTCCCGACTTTATAATCTGGCGCGAGTTTCCCGCGCCGAGCAAAACAAGCTTAAGGGTGGCCGCACATAGCAACGCGCACCGCCTGTAGATCCGGACATTAATTTATTCCCCGCCAATACCCCACCGTTCGATAATACGCGAGCAGAAACAATCGCGCAGTAGTAGCAGAAGTATAATTTGCGAAGTTGTGGTGTTTTAATTTAGCCTCTTGTTGTCTCATATTCGTTTATAGCAACTCTCCATACGTCGTCTGAGCTCACGCGGCAAGGTGCACCAGGCTGACTCTCCTCCAGTAGCCGTTCTCCGGACTCTGCGCACCTGAACTCAAGCGGATGGATCCACCAGGCTCGATTTCGGCGGAGCGAAGACTTCCCAAGATGCGCAGATCTAATACCTTCACTTCTGGCTATCTCCAATAAACTGCTATCTCTTCTGACTCTCTTGTTATTGTTCTATTGATGTTTGTTTACTCTTGATATAGGCGGGCTCTTTTTAGAACCAATACAAATTAATTGAGAAAAAAAATTGCTCGCGTACTCGTAGTACGAGATATGGGGGTGGGGCTATTTCTTAAGAATTGCGAGTGGAATTAAAGTTCCAAATTTTGTAACAGTTTTTCTTGGAATCTAATAATGAGAACGACATAAAAATTTTACACACGGGTAAACCAAAAAAAAATGAATTGCACCACATAGAGAATTTTTCAATATCTTATAAATAGAAAAAATTGCGAATAAATCATTAAGTAATATTGAAATGGAGAATAACTCTTTGTCTTGCAGTAGAGTATCGGCTCGGCTAGTAGTGCACCAAATTGCGGAGCTCCAACTTACCGCACCGCTCCAAAAAACTGCTACAAAGTTTTATAACCAGGCCCCGATATTTCTTCCAGGTTCGCTCTAAAATTAGTTAGCGGCTCCTTCGGCAGGTACTTTGTCGTTGTGTAGCAGTGGAGAAGCTCCTGTAAGTATACAATAGTAGTAATCGTGCATAGCAACCATCAACAAAAAATTGCGTAGGCGGTGTGCGGCCACCCTGAACAGCAAGAAAGCAGCGCATTCAGAATGGAGAAGGTGTACCTCCACACGATAAACCAGTCACCCTGCTCGGAAGAAGCGTTCAAGCAAGACGGACTGCATATCGAAAGTAGTCGCAGCCGTTGAAAACAGAATAAGTCGAGCGGTCCGATTTTTTCTCCGCAAAACTGGAGTAAAAATGTTCTTTAAAGCTCGAGCATGGGGTGGAGTAACTTGGCAGTCGCCTTGGCTCGGAAGAAATGTTGAGGTAAGACGAACTACTTTCCCAAAACAGTTCGCAGCCGTCGAAAACAAGGAATCAAGCGGTCCGATTTTTTTCTCCGCAAAAGTGGGCGGGTCCACAATTAACAACGCTCCCGCGCGGAAGCTTTGCGATTCAGCGCGGGCGTGCGATAAACGACTTCGTTTGCTTAGCGGCTTTTTCAGCGACTTGATTTAGCGGCTTTTTTAGCGGCTTTTTCAGCGACTTAATATAGCGGCTTTTTCCGCGATTCAATTTAACGGCTTTTCAAACGTACCGGCTTATCTGCGGCTTTGTCACTCCCCTGTGGGAACTTTATTTTGATTCCTACTGTATATATTTTGATGACTAAAACATTAAACTCAGAAGACCAACTGAAGTACATTATGATTGGTTTTGGGAAACCTGGCCTTTATTGTACATACGTATCACACTCTGACCTATGTAATAAGTATTATATATGTGTGTGTGTGTCATATGTGACCGGTTTTGGGAAAATCGGCTTAAACGCGGCATCTAAAGTTTTCTAATTTATTCTACCAGTAGGCTGCACGGGGCCTTGGATGCCCTCCTCCTAATTTGGAAGCTGTAGCACAAGCCGTCTTCGCCCTACAACGCTTCAGTATTTTTGCTAAACTTATTATTGCTGATTTCGAAAAAACGCCGGGTAAAGGTGTTGCTAAGGTCAGGGGACGTGCCTTGTGTCCGTATACTATTACTGCGTGTCTACGGGACACTATGAAATAAACCGCTTCAGGCGGATTGAAAGAAGTCTAAAATGCTTAATGCAGGGCTCCTTAAGAAACTATGATGGCGAGAATTGCGTGAGTAGTAGAATAGTAAGTGAATTAGTTAGCTACAGTTTTTTCCCCGCTGTTAGTGAAAAGCCCGCCAATAATTTCTTAGCAACTCTCTGTACATGAGTCCAACCGGCTAGTGTTTCTAGCCTCCTAGTGCGAGTTCTAGAGCATGCCAGAGCTTACAACTGCGTCATAAGCTAGAGCTAACTGGTGTCTATCCATTTCTGCCATAAAAACTTTTTCGAAAAAAATCTACCCATAAGGCTTTACCCGGGGGATACTGAAAAAAATTGTTCGCCGCGTTTAGGCCGATTTTCCTAAAACCGGTGTCACAGGACCACAGCTCCCCACGACAATTCCTCCCCCGGAATTGAGGCCCTAAGGATTGGGAGTCCCACCCGGAGTAACTAAGAGCTCCGCCCCTAGGGTAAGGCCTCCCCATCATGCTCTCTGAAGCGCTCTGAGCTCCACCTATTGCCCTGCCCACTACGGTGCATCTTGGCAGCGCTAGCTACACGAGTATGGCTTCGTGTCAGGAATACTCTGACATTTTACTATATAAAAGTGAAAACAAGTATAAGTACGGCCTCAGCAATAATCAGAAACGGAACATAAGAGACAAATCTTCTCGCTACACAGTAAGAAGTACACTAATCTGAGCTTCCCGCTTGGTTATGTTGTCAAATCCTCTGAAATTAGCCATCATACATAAAACAATTAAAACTTGGCCACTTTTTCTGTATAATTCATGTAGATTGAACTTTAATTTCAATAGCATCGGAACAATTCTGCAGTGATATTTCTCATCTAGACTTTGTTTTCAAATGATTTATAAAGAATGAGTTAGTGACAAGTGTTGTCAAAATGTCTTTAGAATTATGTGAAACTATCCAGGATTGGATAAAGCATTTCTAGTAATTAATAAGTTATAAGTGTTGTCAAATTAGAGACTATCATTGTCAAATTATTTATTAAAATGGTGATTTTGTGTCAAACCAATCACATCATAGATTTTTCTAATTTTTAGTAGTATATTTACAATGTGAATGTCCAGAATATTTGGTGTGAATTATAGTCTAATCTTTAATGATTTTAAATTCATGAAAAGAAATAATTGGGAGTTGTCATAATATAACTTCCTCCTTAAACTATGTTTATCTGTCTGTACATAACACTCCTATCTGCTAATTATTATGTATAGCTAAATGAATTAGTCCTAAATCTGTTAATCTTCGCCTTTTTTTATATGAAATGCTTTGAAGCAATTAGATAGTGAATTTGTTTATCAAATTTTTAATACAAAAATGTATGTACACTTTTCATTTCACTTACATTACGTACTTAACACGTGCTTAGTTTGCCATAACAACTCACTCACAAAAAACACTGAAATTACCCATTAATATAGTGACAGTATGAATATCTTTTCTAAATTATTATAACTAAAACTTTAATGATTCTATATACTTTTGTAGGCAAAGAATCTGTGCCTTTATGTTTCTAAGAGTCATGAGTCTGGCACTCAACACTTGCGAAGAGTAGTAGTTGATTCCAAAGAAAAGAAAAGGATTCTGCAAATGTGTCATGGTGGTGTGGATGGTATGCATTTTGGGAGAGATAAAACATACAATAAAGTGAGTTGCATTTGTGATTGGATAGATTCTCTGGGAAAGCATACATGCAAAGAGGTGCATCAGTTTCAGCTAAGTACATTCCTCATTTACCATGCTTGCAGCTGACTCAACTCAAATTGACAGAGTATATATATTTGTACCATGGTACATTCAAACCATCAGATTGCTCGATTCGCAGTGACTATATTTCATACCCACCTCTTTGGAGGTGAATAAGTAAACTGTCCAATAAAAAAATGTTTTAGTGCATTTTGTATTGCCTAGAGCTATAGTACAAGTCTATCGCACCCCTCCTTTAGGTCAGTAATGGATTTGCACTATTTTCGAGCCTTTGGTCTATGATTGTGTAAATCCTAACTTGACCTCCATGTCATGGTGTATCCTATACGTATGTAATGGGGATAGAGGGGAGTACTAGATAAGGACCATGTAATAGTATACTTTAAAGATTAGGGAAACTGAATTTTAGGATTTACAACTGGGATGACTCACTCACTACAATTGCAGAAGAATTTTACTGGAAGGGGATGCATGATGATGTCAAGGAGCTATGTAAATATTGTGATAAGTGTCAACATACTAATAATGTGCTTCAGAAACCAAGATCCAAATTACATCCAATACCTGTCTCTAAAGTATGGGACAGAGTAGGGATTGATTTAGTGGGACCACTTCCAGAGACAAAATGTGGAAATAAATATATAGTCACACTTAGTGATTATTTTTCCAAGTGGCCAGAGGCTGCACCCCTGAAGTCTAAATGTGCTGAAGGTGTGGCAGACTTCTTATTCGATGTTTTCTGTAGACATGGCTGGCCTAAAATTATACAATCTGATCAGGGTAGAGAATTTATTAATGCTGTAAACAGTTACCTCTTTAACCCTTTCGTTCCGGATCCCGCTTTAAAGCGGGGTGAGACTGGTTGGTTTCTCCGAATTTTTAAAAATAGTTACTTTATAGCTAGAACGTTCAGATTGCATACACAGGTGCCCAATGCATTGGAGAAGCATCTAAAATAGCTTTCAGCCAGGACTGCTTCGACAGTACCTCACAGCAGTTGCTTTTATTTCTTCCTCGGCAAAAAAAAAAAACATCGGTTCTCTGTCGAATTTTAAAAAAGTTACCTTCTTCACAGCAGCTTCATTTATGGATCCAGTCATCTCCAGAGCTTTGTAGAAGCAGCAAAAAATTGCTTGAGCTCAGTAGCCTTCCATAACACATTGAAACAACCGCTTGTTTGCCGACCAAGACTTTGCGGTTTGACTTACTGTCTTCTCCATTTTTTATAAAATCGCCAGTTCAACTGGGGGCCTCCCTATTACATACAGTCTTAGGTAATGCTTATTACATCATAGGAAAAAAGTGAGCGTGTCGTGTGACCCCGGTAACTATGCAAAAATAAATTTTTTCAAAGTCATTTTTTTGAAGATGGCTTCTAGAAGTTACAATGCGGTGCAAGTTTTAGACTTGCTTGATGCTGACTCTAGCGACTCAGGATCAAGGGGATAGAAGGGAGACGACATCTAAGGCTATAGGAGGCCCTGTATCAGGGTTGGTGGACCAGACCCCGTCAACTCTGATACTGAAAATGGGAGTCAAGAAGATGATCGAGGTAAGCTTGTCTTTCTCTTGTCTTTCTCTTGAAAAATAGCAAGCTTCTGTTGTGGAAAGGACTTATTTATAGCTATATTGAGATAGAGTAAGCTGTTTAGCTATAATATTATATATATTTCATTGAGTTTTGAGATTTGAAAGTGGCTTGTGGTTTTTTGAACAATTTCAAATTTTCAAAAAAATTAAAAAAAGTTTTTACCACATATACTACTAGGACCAGATGTGAATGCAGTCACCGACCCCGATTACGCAGATGAGGGGACAGGAGCAGAGTCTTCCAGTGATGAAGGAGAGGATACCGGACCTGAGTCTTCCAATGATGAAACACGAATAGGCAGCAGGTTCCAGTGATGAAGAAGAGGAAGTGGCTCCTCCTGCTCCGAGTTCTGGACGTCCTCGCAGTCGGAGAAGGCGGGAATTGAAGAACAAGAGTCGGGTGGATGAGGTAGGGGGAGAGTGGAAGAAAGATGACAACACACCCATTCTTATTCCATAATCTTTTGTGTAAAGGACCACAGACTTTGATATTTGTGGCTGCTCCCTCCCCCCCCCCCTCCCCCTCCCTGAACATCCCAAAAGTTGTAATATGTATTGTTATTGTCGTTGTCGTTGTCTGTGTTTTTGTGGTGTTGTAGTGGAGCTTCACACTCGATGTATATGTGTGTGCGTGGAGTTGAAATGTTATTCTGGCGCTTCCAGATCTAACCGGGGAGGGAACGAACTCGGGGGTGGGGTCTTTTCTAATCGGGGCTACTATGCCCATGTAAGTTGAATTTCATGTATGTGTGTGTGTGTACACCAGTCAATTTATATTATACATTTATTTTTATGATCTGTATTCACCTGTATCTTCTTTTTTCTAGTGTGTGTGTGTATGTGTGTGTGTGTGTGCATTTGTGGAATGAGAGAGAGCATCCGTGGACAAACAGTATGTGGCGCTTCCGTATACAACCTGGGAGGGAACTCTGGATCTTTTTGGATCGTGACTACTATGCCCATGTA
>WLWD01003189.1_pt1 | contig 16766 bp, 13 predicted proteins | sample 6712731 | NCBI WGS metagenome assembly WLWD01 (sample SAMN12718690, study PRJNA576275) | sponge metagenome | isolation source: marine sponge | host: Mycale hentscheli | place: New Zealand: South Island, Marlborough, Capsize Point | collected 2014-11-01
CCCCCCCCCCCCCCCCAACCCTTCCTATATGCCACTGCAGGACATCATTCTCTGTAAATTTCAGTCTGCAAGCATGTGTAGAGAGTGTATGTTCTTTCAGTGACATGTGGTGCATATGGAATGTAACTGTCTCTGCCATAGACTGTGATTGTCTATCAGTTTGCAGCTCCACTAGTTCAGTGTCTTACACTAGAATTCCAGTAGGTGGACTCATGGGCTTATTGTCTTATTTTGAAAGTCTTGACATCAAGACTGAGACTAACTAATTTTACTACAGTGTGTAGTGGTCCTGTATGTTAGGATTGTTTCTAGGCATTATAGTGAACTCTATAATATTGGAGTTCTGTATGTGGTTGTTTGATGAGAATATACATCAACTTATGCTACTTTAGAATTTCTTAGAAGACAAACTAAGGAAAAAAGTTAGAAGGGACAATAGTAGCTAAGTACTACTCATTTTTACAACACTTTAGCTAATAAATTACTATATATTCATATATAATTAACGGAGTTTAAACCAAAAAGACTTTTAAATAGTAGCTATTCTAGAAAATAGTAATTTCATAGCATGACTGAGTAAACAAATTTCAAAATGATATAGTTCCACACAGTTCCATTGAAAATACTACTGATGAGAGAACAGTAAAGGATAGCTATACCTGAATAAATGCATGATTTCTCTTGTCATATCCTGAATGGTAATTCTATCATCCCAGCCAGCCACTGTATTTACTTCACACCCACAACCTGTAAGTGTCATAGCACTCTAAAACCTCTTCTCCAGTGGCATACATGGACATCAAAGCACAGAACCCGTTAAAAAAGATCCTCAGTCATTACAAAATGAACAGACAATTCTTTGAATTAAATTGATTTATTCATAATTGTTTATGATTGCACAAAAAAAAGCAGTACAAAAAAAGGATGAGATTGCCCGAATTTTGATATTTTGCTGCCATAACTGAGAGAGGAATAAAAAGCTATAATATGGTACAATATTTGCTGACTGTTTTGGTTTGAGAACGGCTAGGAGACTTCGGCGCACTAATAGGACCGTCTATGGTAGTTGTGGGTGTTGAACTTAATTGATCAGACAGCAGTCTTCGTTGTCTAATTGCTGCACAAAACAACAAAAACAATAAAGCACTCATATTTACTCACTATAAGTAATTTTCAAGTAGCCTCATCTACTTTCACCAACAATATCTTTTCTTGAAGACATTTTCAGTGCAACCGCTGCAGTTGCACAACCGAAGTTTTTTGGAAACTATGAGGAAAGATGACCGTATTATTAGTTGGGCATTGCCCACAAAATTCAATTTGGCTCTGCTAGCGAATTAGTTTTTATCAATATTCCTGTTGAACATTGTAATAATTTTTGCAACAGCTCACTCACTGATATTTAAAAAAATAATAATACCAGCACCTAGTGAAATTATTAGTGACTCACCCATCCTCTATCACCCACATTAACCCTCTACTAACTCATCCATCCAGCAAAGTTGGATTGATTGGTCAGTCAAACTAGCAGCATTGAGAATGGTACATAATTTAACTCCATGCACCAGCCAATAGTTGCCAGTATTAAGTTATAAAATTTTAACATGTGGAATAGAAATAAAAAAATCGTTGATTCAATTTAACTTTGTGCGTATTGTAGTCAAGAGTGTGTACTACTGCTTTCAAACAGTTGAATTGTGCACAGTCTATTCAAGGACGTGAAGTTAGCACCCTCCAATAGATCTACGCATATATATATATGACCGTCTACAGGAAATTGAGCACTACGCACAGACCCCATAAATGTTTTTTGCACTCACATGTTTGTTGGCACTCAGATATTGAGTTCTCAAATTTTAATAGTGGTATAGCTACAATTATTACCGACCTATGTGACCTAACTATTTCTATCTACAGGTCTTTAGAACATAGCTGATGTAGTTATTTGTAGTGTGACAGAGGAACTTAAAACTGCTTAGGTCCTTCAGAGAGTGACACTATTAACTTATTGTCCCCGCCTTGAGGGCAGGGACACTTAATGTCCCTCCATATGCGCTTAGTGTCCCTCCGATTACGTTGTTAGGAGGAGTCACTACATTCTAAATCAGTTAGGCATTACAGAGCTGTCGTGAACCACCGTTTTAGGGTCCCTCAGTCCCCAAGTAGCAACCTCGCTGCACTCGGGATGCTACAGTCTAGCATCTTCAGAACCCTATAAACAGCAGTTCCCTCTGAGGCAATGCCAAACAATTATTTAGTACATTTTAAGAAGTAAAATGTTGAATTTTTCCCCGACAATTATGTGTACCTTATTGTGCCCGCTTTTCCCGTGCAGTCATACATGACTATATATAATATATTATGTATGTGCGTGTGTTTCTGAATAAAAGTTACAAAATCAATTGTATTGTCTTACAATTGTGCTTAAACATGTATCCTTGTGGCAATTAACAATCCACCACAAAGACTTCCTAAAAAGTGTCACAAATATGAATCCTCAAAAATAAACCTCTCAAGTAACTATTTCCTTCTCTACTAACAAACATGATACAAATAAATAACTGACCCTTTTGATAAACATTCGTGTTGAAAGTAGCAACTGTGTCTGGAACACTAAATATAACAAGCAGAACTAATGTAAATAATGTGTAAAACAACCAGTGTTTGATACAGAATGGGGTAGAACACTGGAATTTCCACCTCTCCCTCCCTAAGCTGAACTTCACTCCATTAAGGGTGCAGTACCACTTGAAACCCCAGCGCTAAACCGCAGATGGAGGAGTTTTGCTATGTACAGTAGAACCTCTCCTATCCGGGCACCTTGGTTTCAAGGGGTGCCCGTATCTCAGATTTGCCCGTATCTCAGAATATACACAATTTAGTGCTGCCAGCTGAACTGCCCACCCAAAAGAAGCTGTCTAATTTGCTAGTTGGGATACTTTACCTAACCACAAGGTACATAGCAGCTGCCCGGTAGAGGGAGGTGCCCGTAACTTGGGAGTCCGGATAAGGGAGGTTCTACTGTATTTATTTCTCGTTGTCTGTTCAGTGTACGCTTACTTTGTTGTTGCAGTTGAAACAGACACCAACAGACAGCTCTTATAAACCAAGTTTCAAGAAAAAAGACCGACCAGGAACGGAGAAACAACGGTACAAACCTTACGGCTATTCAGCGAAATAAAGTGGCGACCGTTGCATGCAGTTACGAAGTCGATTTTTTTTTCCAGCGGTAGCCTAGGGGCTTCCCCACAACATTACAACGCCGTATTTTTGATATTAGTATTTGTTTTCCAGTTTTTTAAATATTTTTATATTATTTTTTTTGTATCCTATTTAAAAGAAAAAACTCGTTGTAATGTTTTTTTAAATGTGGCTTGTACCCCGTGTACAAAATATGAGTTCATTCTGGCCATCCAGTACTTCTGAATATCGATTTTTAGGTACGAAAGCTAATAGTCTATGAGCCAGAGGGTCTGTCGGTACCATCTGGGGTGAATAATGCTATCAGTGTTTTTTGGCAAGCCATGCACTCCTAGAGTTGAGAAATGTATGATAGCAGTGCTGTCATGGTAGTTTTTGGTTTCTATCACCCTATAATTAAAATCGTATATAAAACCGGGTGGGCGTTATTGGGTAAGAAATAGTCATAGAAATATTGTTATATCTCCCAACATATATGACTCTGGACTTAAACTTTTAATATGGCAATAATATAATAATGATGTTAAAAAATGAATCTGTTAATAGTTATTCAATATCAGTTTCATCTTCACTCTCAACTTCTTCGTCTTCCTAATTAACTGATGCCTGATTCTCACAGTCTTGCAGCCTGCACATATCAGTGCACTTGAGCCCATTGGCCATGCATGTACAGTTAGCCAGTTCACATGGAATCATGACTCTAATGGCATTTAGGTGCAAACTCCAGTTTCCCTCACGAGAAGCGCGTAAAAGGCCAAGTACAACATCTTCTACCATGTCAATATACGACATCCAGTAGGCTGATAGCGCTCCATTATTGTGGCGGAGATGCTCCAGAAAATTATTCCACAAAGTCATCACCTGAACTAGAAGTGGAGTTTGAAGCAACTCTTCAAATTCTTGCTGACTTACCGTGCATGCCATATCACTTACTTTGCACAACAAAGATGTAATCGAAGCAGTTTGCTCTTTGTGATTTAGGTCCAGCCGAACTGTGAACTCTGCCCATACCAGTCTCATCAGGGCTTCATAAATGCATTTGTGGACCCTCACAGCACGATTGTAGTGTTTGCCATCCAGAACACCATTGACGGACCCCTCTGCAACTATCCCAGATTCTATGCAAATATCTTTAAGCCCAGCATCTCTGAACCGCTTTCCAATGATACCATTGTCCAAGAGCATTACCGATAGTGTGGAATGTTCCCATTCTGAGAATAAGATGGGAAAACTTTTCCTTATGCTTCCAAGCTATTTCAGCAGCTTTTGCATAGAGTGCTTGATCCTTAACTACTACAATTGTTTCTAGTTGCAATTCTTCCCTGACTAATTCAGACTGGTTCATGATTTCAAACACAGTATTCAACTCAGTGGCTGGAGCATTTATAGTAGGGAGATACCCAACAACATCTTAATTTTTTTCGAGTTAGGATATTAAACCCAGTCCAGCTGGGTATAGCTTGGACTTCTTGATCTGTTTGCCTAGTAAATTTTTCTGGTGGGCCACTTGAGCTACTTTTATATTGTCTAAAAAGTGCCTCTCTCGGGTTTGAATAGGTTGTGGGCCAACTCGTGTACCAGCTACATAAACATTCAATTTTTGATGCTCAACACTAATTGATCTCTGCTTTTTCTTTGCTACTAGTGGAAGTTCAGACCGGGGAAGATCAGGTCCATAAACCTTGGCCTGTACAACTATGCCATTCACTCGATGTGATGTACCTTTTCCAGAGAGAGTCTCCTCTAGTCTGTCTATGTTATCCCATGCCAGATTAGTGAAGACATGGGGTTTGATAAAAGCTGGAAGAGCCACTCTGGTTGAGACCTGTTGCTAACTTTTGGAGGCACAGAGCAGTCTCGTTCTCCTCTAGCTGGGAGTAAGATACGCTATGCCCAAACTTGTTCAGTGTACGAATAAGCTCTGTGTTACCAGTTAGAGTTTTGACAGCATATGGAAGTAGCATATGTTTGGGTGGTTCGTGCTTACCGCATGTCACAGCATAGATCATATCCTGGCTAAGAGACTGAATTAAAGTGTTGATCCTTTCCGAGTAACACTTACCTCCAGGATCTCCAGTAAGAAGGCCAACAAGAAAACGTTCCAATAGATGCGGGATATTGTAGTAAGAAGTGGCATCGGATGGATGGTATGGCCAAGGAGTGGGTAGCATGTCCTGTTTGATGACAGATCAAATCTGTGAGGAAGCCTGATCTACAATTGTGGTCACTGTGCTCATCTTCGTTTTCCAGACAGTGAGTTCCTTGTGTATAGCTTGATTTTCCAGGACAACTTCTTGTAATGACAAACTGCCAGGAATCACCAGCAGCTTTCCTTTGTCATCTGAACATACCTTAACTGAATCCCCAAGCTCGTTTTCCAGTTTTCTGCGAATATGTTTCTTTGTGGACTCACTCAACAATTTATTGTTATAAAGGATTCAAGCCGTGTCGTCAAACAAACCATTGATACTATCTCTTTGTTGGGAATGATTTTAGTGCGTATGTACTTGAAAAGGTCTACAAAAGCTTCTCTTTCAATAACTTGATACGATTCATCTCCTCCTTTCTCATTATCTTTGCCCTTGGTTTTGAGTTTGGTGTACTTTTTGTAGCAAGAAAGATGGTAATGCGCCTCTGCAGCAACTATATATCTGCTTGTTATACCTATAATTTTTTCATCTCCCTTTTGGATTGCACATTCTCGGAGTGTTTTGTCTGTTCTCAGTTGAACAGCTTGTGTGAGCTTTTCACGTGACTTAGACCCCTTAAGGAACCTATCCTTATTACAAAAAATGCAGATAGCCTTGTATACCCTGGATTCTGATGTTGACCTCGTACATGGCCTCTTTGAAGTACAGCCAGCCTCAATGCTAAGCATATCATCACTAAAACTTGCCTCTCTTTGCCTTTTAATAGTTTCTAAATCTCTTTTCATAGTGAAAATGCTTCTGCATTTCCTGTGATAGAGAAGATTTTAGGAACTTCACCCTCCCCAACTTGCTCTGCAACATTCAAGACAGGTCTATAATTTCTCACTTTGGCCGCCTCTAACAATGTTAGCCATGAATTGTACTTTTGTGGACTGACTAAAATGGTCATCATCTTCTGTACTTATGGTCTGGTGTATGATACACTGCTCTTTTGCTGTGGTCCTTTCCATTCTTTACCAAAAAGACAATACTGAATAGCCTAAAAACTCAATCATTCATGATTCACACACTATCAAAGCTAGTAGTCCGTTAGCTATTAGTTGCTTGACCAAGCTAGCTGAAATTGTTATGTTAGCTTGGCTGTAGTTGGTCTTCACTTCATCTTCTAAAATGGCTCTTAAAAGAATCAACCATGTGCTCTACTTGATGACTCAGCAATATCTTGTGGGTGTGGTTTTGGCAACCACACTTGTAGAAGTGGGTGTGGCAACATTTTGTCAGTAAGAGTGTTTCATTGACAGGTACAATGTGTACAATATGAGCACTATGTGTTTATCGGTTATAGTGAAGTCCGGTTACAATTTGGGTGCATAAAAACCACAAGCTACCGTGGCTACGATGCTATCATGCATTTTCCAACTCTAGGGGTATATACCTTCTCAAAAATTACTATGAATATTATTCACCCCAAATGGTACTGATAGCCAAAATCTGGGGGTCTGGCTCATGGCCTATAACTATTGATTCGTATTCATTTGATTCTTCAACTCCGCCCCCCAACTCTGAGCGCGCAATTTATTGTGGGCAAAATTCCGGGTGGTGGCGGCTCTAATTAGAACTGGTAAGCAAACACAAAAGAAGAGTTACTGTGTGAGTGAGGCCCGCGGGGAAGCGTACAATACTTCTGGAATGTACTGAAGGGTCCTAGACGATGAAGAAGCGGCGGCGTATTAATGGCGCCTGGAGTCACTCGTTTAGAATAGATATATCACGGCTCACAGCTGCGACTTAGAAGGAAGAATCTGCTTTGGTGTCTTTGGAGAGCTTGATAGAAGGTTGGTGTAGCGGGTATAAGTTAGAAGCAGTTTCAGTGTGTTAACTTCAACTTCTCAGGAATTTTTGGTGCTATTTATTTTTCTATCCCTGTTACTGTTGTGACTGATGAATAATAAATATATATATGATATTTGCACACCATTAAAAGAAAATGTGAATTATTACTTTTATTTACTAATGTTATTTTCTTTCTACAATAATATAAATTTATCAATTAGGCTGTTTATTATCAATTATTATTTTATTGATTTATTTAAAATAAGACCTGAATCAAATTTTAGATCATAGTACTTTGTCTAATCTATCTCAACAGGAGAGAAAGGTGCTGGCATGCTCTTCATAGAAATAGATGAGCTCCCATTATGAGAAGGCACAACTCCTTGGTTCTAGGGTACAACTGGCAGGTTCACAACAAAAGAGCAGAAGACATGGCTTCCTTGTTTTCCAGAGGAGAAAATAGTAGACCTTCGGCTCTCCTAAGAAGTCATGCCTCCTGAAGGGAAGAATACTACATCCTGGTTATTTAGAAGAGAGGACATGGCACTCCAGTAGAGAGGTCAATGAGAAGGCACAGCTCCTTGGATCCCCTTGATAGTATTGCATACTTCAGAACCTTTGATTTTGTTCATTTCATATTGTATTTGATTATGGCCCTGCTACTATGGAGTTATGATTTTACACTATTGTTTAGTAATATATTTTAGGAAGTGAACAAATATTAATTATCTACTCTGCTGCTTCTGCCCTACAGTACTGGTAGTCCTTTGAGGTGGAAGCTCTTTGTGGTAAATTGTTTGGTACAGTTAATTGGTACGTGTTCAAATTGTGCGGGAGTCGCGTACAATAGTCAGTTCGCGGAGAGTAAATTGGATCGAGTTACGGGCGGGTTTTGTGGTATTCTACTGAATCGCTTAATTACCGCAGGTTCCGGTGGTACTGCACCCTTAAGCTGAGTCCCCTCCCCTTCCCCTCCCCTTCCCATCAACTCCTATTACCCACAAAAGCTTCCTCAATATTACAGAATGTATAATTTGAGGTAGTCTCGCGTAGCCAGACCCTTTACATAACAGCTACGCTGGGAAAGAGTCTGGTGGCATTAGTACATAGTACCAGTTCAAAAGAAATGTAATTAGTCCTTCACCGCTGCTCCGCGGTTAAACCCTTATGTAAACATAAAAATACCGCACACGAAAAACTTCAATGCCTAGCTAAATGCTTGTACAGAATATCTCTTGCACTGTGAGAGGTGTGATATCAGGTATGCCATTACTGCCTTATGGCACTTATTGGCAGCTATAAGGTACAACGTACTACGTAGCTTAGCTTATAACAGTGCATTATTATTGTCACAAAATCGCTTGTTTTTTGTTGTTGTTGTTGTCAATATCAAAGAGCAAAGCTTTCTTATATATATCCACCCTTTTACAAGACCTAAAAGTACTCATCCTGCAGCCCTTTCATGAATCCTAGTGTTTTTCACCTTATTTGCAGCAATTTCCACTGCCCAATTCCTCTATTATAGTACATACGCGGAAGTCTTGGTACTAGTGAAAAAGAGCTGATTGAGTGGCTGCGGTAATCCTAAATTACTGACAACCACGACAGGAACCGCAACTTCTCCCTGAGATCTGGAGGGTATTGAACTGGTACTATGTACTAATGCCACCAGACCCTTTCCCAGCATAGCTGTTAGGTAAAGGGTCTGGCTATGCGAGACTAAATTTGAGGTACTGACAAAAAAACTGTTTTCTACAGTTACAACTGAGAGCAGTCCAATAGCATCCAAATATTCATACGGGCAGGGGGTGAAGGAGTCTGGATACTGCTTACAATTTATACTGTTAAAAAACACTAAAACAGATATTCACTTTTTGGTTAATCCATTTGTAAATTGCTGCATGAGTGCATTTATCCCAAGCATACAGTACCACTCTCTAACACTAATATCCCTACCCCCAGCAAAAACTTCTGTATCAATCCTTGACAACTCTTAAATTATATATGTGAATTGTTCATGAAAAAAGGACATTATGAAACTATAAAAACAATGGACATTCAAACACTAGAAGATTCAATTGTTGCATATAATCAATGGTTATACTAGTGGTATGCATCAGCATGAATAAGCAAGCAAGACAACCAGCTTCAGGATTTATTAATACTAATATTGTCAAAAAATCATTAGATTTGTTCGGGACCAGTCCCTCCAAGAGTTACATCATGAAGCCTAGCCCCTTCACTTAGCATATCGTATTTCAACATTCATTTTATTTCTATATTTACTACGCATGCACTCGTACTCCGTTCCGACTTCGAACATCGACGAATTGCATTTAATTACCATTGTTACTCGTATTACTCTTAGTTACGTTTTTTTCTCACTTCTTCTTATATCTCATAATCTTTGCTCTACAATTGTATTCTATATTACAATAAAAGTTAAACCTACACTTTCGGAGTTATTACTAGTAGTAACTTGTTAGTTTACTCCCGAACAAGATTGATATGCTAAACAGAGGTACCTCCAAGGTAGCTATATATCTCCTGTACCCTTTCCATCTTACTTTCGCCATAGGAAAGTTGTCGCAGACCAAATCCACCGCCTTAGTTGCGGAAAAAAAATTGTCTCCATTTGTCGAAGTATGTCAAGTATATTTTTAGCCTGCCTACCTTAGTTACGTAATTGCTATTCCTATCCTAAAAATATGTCATAGAACAACACATTTGCTGTGCTCTGGACATTGCAGCAAAGCTATAGCGTTTTTCGATTATGGGGGAAAATTTTTCCTGCATTACATCATGCTTGTGCCAGTGAATGGGTTAGCAAAAATTTATTGAATTTCATTTTTTTAGCATATTAAAGACCTTTTTATCCTGTGGCTCATACTCGCTAAAGTTAGGTATAGCATTACCTTTTATACACGGTTAGCTGGGATTCTAGTATAACTGCTTTCAGACTTGAGCACTTCATATTATCACATTACCAAAATGGTAATCATAAATTTGGTAGTGGAAGAATTAAACTAAAACTTTAGCTGTCAATATGGTGTATGTTGTGAACACAATTTTATATGTATTGAGCTAGTGTGAATGTTCTTTGTATGAGCATGTGTGTGTGTGTGATTGTGTGTGTGTGATTGTGTGTGTGATTGTGTGTGTGTGTGTGTGTGTGTGTGTGTGTGTGTGTTACCTTTCCATGTGTTTACTTGGGGCCAGGATAACTCTGAAAATAGCTCCGACAGGCTTGTGATCAGAATCCTTTATGTCCATGGAAGAGAAATATTTCATGCCTTCTATGTCACCATCAAAATTAGACCTAAATAGTATCCGGTCCTGCAAAGGAAGAGAGTGCAAGCAGCTTATTATCAGAGTTGATTTTACATTAAATGACACTTGATGTAAAACTTTCCCACAAATTCACACAAAAAATAATCTCAAAGTGCGTACTCTTGCATGTGTGCTACAGTAACATACACTTAAGAATATTTGAATGAGTACATGACCAACCCATTAGACATTGTTTCTTTGTACTCACAGTCCAAGAAGGAGTACGTTGTTTCTCAGATGAGTCAAAGTTATTTGTGCCACGATCATACTTGTACGTTGGAGGAAAATGAATTGGTAGCTCTGAAAATCCTTTAAATACCTTTCCTATAATGTGAATACAAACATGCAAAAAATGTCAGTACAAATTCCAAATGCCTGCAAATATACATGAAAATGTCACAGAGAGTTGCTTACCTTGCAGTATTTCCTTTGAAAGCTGATCTTCCATGAGGAGAGTCTACGAGAAAAGATAAAGAAGAATGCCTATAGCTAAGATTCAAGTCGACAACTTTATTGGTTATGTTTTTATTTTTTTGAATGCCCCTAATTGAGTGACAAAATTAATTTTACAATTTATTTGGAAATGGGACATAATTGAACAAAAAAAATCCTGTAGTAAATTAAAATACAAGTGACCACCAACAATTTTTATTCGTTTAAAATCTTCTCCAATTTTCATTACCTTGATTGCTTCGGCATTAGGTAGCGAGAGTATATTATCAGTCATCTTTCTGTCAAGGTCTACACGATAATTGAGATCTCCCAACCAAAACACATAGTCATATTTAGCTGTAACATCTGGACCTATAGTAACACAAATAGTGTTAAAATATTTTTCAAACTAAAATTTGGCATCACATGTGACACAACTTATGAACCCTAGCTTCTTGTGTTGTAATCATCAAAAATCGTTGACAGTGTCTCAATGTTAACTTTGCTACATAACACTGCCTACATATATCAATTATGCTCACAACTATGATTAAAATTGCTCACTAACCATCTATTTGAGAGGTGAGGTTAAAAGAAAGGTTGGCACTTGTTTTCTTCATATTGCTATTCCTCTCTGACACATACTCTTTATGAGCTGTGAAGTGGTTTCCATACAACATATAATATATAATATACAATTAATATTGATAAACCATTTAAATTCTCTCTCAAACTTAATTTTCACTAAAATTATATAGCGAGTTAATTTGCAAACTAGAGCAAAATCTAGATTTATGTGCCCTAACACATAATTTTATAATATAAAATATTTTTTATACACAATATCTCTACCAGTGCATAAAGTCATTCGAATGTATTAAAGTTAATACAGTAAATATATTAAGAAATTACTTTATTCATAGGCTCGTTAAGGATTGTAAAAAGATGACTGTGAGTCTATGTAAGTCACACTCTCTTGTACTTGGTAGTCAATTTGAGTTATGAAAAAGAAATAAAAAGAAATAACTTATCTTGATAGAAATAAATTGAATGGACGATAGTTCGGCCATCCTTATTTCCTACACTTGTTCAAAAATACTACCACTCACATTAATTTCAATTTTTAAGAGTGGAACACTGATTTATTCCTGTATATTGGTATATTTCTTTGCTATGATATAATATTAGAAACCTATAAGTAGTTAAGCCACTGTTAGTGTCTTAACTCCATTTATTTTATAAATACCTTCAAAATGAGAAACAATAAAGAGAAAAGTAGAGCCAAACAAAGTAAAGGATATGGCCACTGCTCCCTTAGTCTTGATTGCTGCCAGCGGCCTTGTAGCATACGAAGACACTTCCACAGCTGAAAAAAAATATTAAATGAATATATATGTTCTGTCATCCTACCCTAACTAAATCTTGCAGACATGCATATTATACACAAATAGTACCACTTCCAGTACCATAATGTCTTTGCCTTATTAATTAACCCCTTTAATTAAGTCATTATTAGATAATATTACTTTATAGTGCCCTATCCTTACTTCTGGAAATTTTTGTATGAAATTTTTATTTGGTTGTCTAGAAAATAATTTTTGTAATCAAATTCTGTCCAATGCAGTTGTGGTTACTATAACATCATTAATTGTCCATACATACATACATATATACATACAAGAATCTTACCTGAACAGAACCAAATCAAATCTCTCCTGATGAAAAACAGAAGGTAGAGGACTCCATAAACAGCCGTCTGTACCAGCACATACGATGGTCCCAACGTCTTCTGGACTAATATCTCCCAGTCTAGTTTGGAAGGAGTGCTCTCTTCTGTTCCAATGATATATATGTCAGAAGCTACTGGCTCATCAGATGGCAGCAACATATCTTCCAATGAAGATGGAAGTCCCTGAGTGCCACACAAGAGTAAAATTCAAAAGTTGAAGGAATGTTTCCATTAGACTAATATAATGTGAAAAATATGTACAGTTTAGAAAATTAACTTCAACTTACACATACACACTATTAAACATATTGTGATAGTGGCTACTATTGAAGGCACATTGTTTTACTAAAAAACCTGTTTGAGATGACTTAAGGCAAACCATAAGACAGATTAAGTGAGTAAAAGATTCACTAGAAAAATAAGTCAAAACAAACAAAAATCGAGTTCCATTTGTTGGCTTTGAAATTATGTGGTAATAAGTAGAATAATTTAGAGCAAAAACCTTGAGCTTTTTTTTGGCTTTAGCAACCTTAAAGGGATATAACATTAAATGTTCTAGTTGGATTCAAAACTCTGCTGAATTTAAGATTTGCTATTGACAAAGTGAGTACTGTAATCATCATGTAAATGCATACAGAGAATTAAGTAACAATCTGAAGTACGAACCATTAAATGTGTTATGAATGACCAAAATTTTTACTTTCTTCCAACACTTTCATAACTTCATTATTAATTTCGTGATTAAAAAAAAACATGATTGATTCCTTACCTTCATTTCTTGCATGTTCCAAGTTAGTACAAAGATGCGTATCTTCTTGTCTGGAAAGCAACTTCTAAGTTCTCCTTCTGGACTAATACACTGAGAACTTCCAAACCTAAATGATCTCTCCACACATACGTTGGCACTGAGGATTGGAGATAACCTCGTTGACGGTGAGGTTCTACGTGAAGTACCCCATTTTGTAGCAAACTTCTTCTCTCCAGTGAAGCTCCAGCTTGCAGATTGTGGAGACAAACCTTCTTCATTAATTTGTAATTTTCCTTCATTTTTGATAGCCAGTTTGTGAACCTTGTTTCGTAAGCTAGTAGAAGACCATGGCCTAACTTTGACAGTTTTCTTGGGTGTATTAAGTGATAGTAGAGAAGTACTTGTACTTGCTCGTTGTAGTGGTACCGTCCCACCAATTTTTTTGTTCTTGACTATGCTCCAGTTTGAATCACTGACATTTTCAACAGAAGAGCAAAGGTTAGGAGGATCAAGCTGCTCTGGGGTTACCAACAGTCTTGGACTTGATAGACTGTGTGACTGAGATATGGAACCAGATTTCTCACTTATTCGATCCCCTTCCTCCTCGACGGTCGATACTGAAGAGTCCAACCCCTTGGTTTCCATGACAACAGTATGCAAACAGCTGTTTGAAAACTCACATAAGAAGGCTTCCAGTACCCATCGACTGATCAACACTTTCTCCCATTAGCGACACCTTCCTGGCGTGTAATGAAAATCAGCCCGAGCCTAGACAAGGCCAACCTCTGGCTACGGACCGCTCCACTGCAGCCAGCCGAAGTACTTACAATTTAAGTGGGAGAAAGCTGGGCGTGGCTTGCAGTGATTTTAAAGACGGCGATACTTTACCTGTTGATCTTTTGACCGTAATGCGCTCAGCTTTGGGCTCAGCATTTCAATTTGCTAGAAGATTTCTTTCCGACGGTGTTTCGAGAGGTCTTCCAAAAAAATGGCCGATTGCAGGAGTGAAGGACATTGTGGTGGTGGCTTCTGGAAAAGGAGGTGTTGGAAAATCTACGACTGCAGGTAAAGTAAAAGACTATAATAATGGTAACCCGAATTATTATTTTACTTTTTTTGTGTGTGTGTGTGAAGTTAATGTAGCTTTGGGGATTATCTCTGGAAATAAGGTACGGTAAGAAATTATTAAAAAAAAAAAAAAAAGACTACAATATAGTTGTCTGATTAAGTCTTTTTTTTTTGTAGAACCTTGCTGTTGGTGTTATGGATGCAGATGTGTACGGACCATCAATTCCCACTCTCCTGAATCTCTCTCACCAGCCTGAGATATCTAAACGTTAGTCATATAATACTATATATAGCATCTCCTTATTCGAGTACTGTACTGGTTGTTGTTTTAGAGAACAGAATCATCCCACTCACCAATTATGGAGTGAAATGGTAACTACAGTTACAATAGTAGGTGACTTTTTCTTGTTGTAATTGTTATTTTTATTGAAAATGTACCAGAAAACAACAACCGTAACTGAGATTTATCGAAAGAGATTGTTGGAGCAGGGAAGGGCTAAAGCATTGACAATCATTTGAGTACACAGCATACATGTACATACAGAGTTATAAAACTATTTGCCCGTTGATTGTCATAGATCAATGGTTAGCACTCTTAAATTAAGCAAGTTGTCTGGGTTTGATCTACGGTGACAGTCTAACATTTTGTATTGGGACTGTAAAAGCTAATAAACATGTGAGTGCAGAGGCCTGTGTTGCTATTTGACAACGTATGGAATCTATGATTGGCTGAGAAAAATTCCAGCTTGTAATTCAATTTATATATGTATTTAATAATACTTAAGTCAATTAAGCGGTTCAATGTATGTACGTGTGTTTGCATGTAGCATGTCCATGGGGTTTCTGGTAGAAGAGAGCAAGGCATTCATGTGGAGAGGACTCATGGTATGAATGAGTGAAAGTGTGTGTGTGTGTGTGTGTGCGCATGACCTCTACACATACACACACACACACACACACACACACACACACACACACACACACACACACACTGGTATGTGCACACACATATGCTATTAAGGTTGAACCCAACATACCAGCATTTAGTCATAATGATAGCAAATTACTCTCAGCCCAAGCTTACCCTCTCTCCCCCCCTCTCTCTCTCTCAGTATTTAAAAAAAACAAAAAAAACCCCTAATACTGGTATGTGTATGTGCATGTACTATTGTATGTTATGTACCAATATATAATGTTTGTGTGTGTGTTGGTACATACACATGGCAGTGTATGTGCATGCATTTGGTATGATAGTCAGATTTTTGGATTGTAATAGTATCAAGTAGATGATGGATGACTTGCATGCCATCCTTCTTACCCACTTAGTTTTGATCACGTGCTTACAATTTGTGGCCACTATCAACATGTAATAAACTAATAAGGAAGGTACTGTTGAAGTTCATGTGTATAATGGGGCAGAATGTGAATTGCATTGCCACTGATTCATCTTTAAAAAAAAAACAACACTACAATTATCAAGTTCTGACCCTTCATAAAAACTAGATTGATTCCCGGCGACAACTAAGATTTTTTCACATTTTTCCTTTGCTTTTTTTTTTTCCAGACTCCTTTAGGTGAGAAAGTTTCAATCTAAAAAAATACACTTCTTGACTTTTTATTTTATTTTATTTTTTATTTAGTGTTTCTATTTTAGTTCACACTACTAATTATTTTTAATTAATTGTACATATTCTCTTTATTATTGACTACAATTATCAGTGGGCAGCTTAAGATAGCACGTTGTTGTTTTTTTAAGTTTTATTGCAATAAGTCTTCATATTCATGTAGTATAATTTGTAAGGAAAAAAATTGTTTCCTAAATTTAATATGGTTTGAACTGTGCTTGAAGATTATTTTTGGTGAAACATTAGAGAAGTTACTGATATAATCCAAGCACCACGATTGTTTTTTGTGTAAGATATGAATTGACCTGAGTATGTGGGCGGGTAAATATATGGTATGACCGTCGACCTCATCTTACGGCCAGATCTCCCTCATGTGCAGGTGATGTCAGCCATTCAGAAGCTTCTTCGCCAGGTAGACTGGGGCTCGCTGGACGTCCTCGTGGTGGATATGCCTCCAGGCACTGGAGACGCTCAGCTCTCTCTGATTCAGCAGGTGCCTCTGTCAGGGGGCGTGATTGTCACCACGCCCCAGGACCTCGCCCTGGCGGATGTGAAGAGGGCAGTACAGATGTTTCAGACCCTGAATGTGCCGGTAAGACTAGCCGATAGTTTGAACTAAATAAAGTTGCATGTACCAGTTGGGTGTATTC
>WLWD01004788.1_pt1 | contig 16765 bp, 9 predicted proteins | sample 6712731 | NCBI WGS metagenome assembly WLWD01 (sample SAMN12718690, study PRJNA576275) | sponge metagenome | isolation source: marine sponge | host: Mycale hentscheli | place: New Zealand: South Island, Marlborough, Capsize Point | collected 2014-11-01
TTGTTTATTGGCGAGCGAGCGAAGCGAGCGAGACACTCTCAGGGGTAACTCAATCGAGATTTCGCTATATTTATTTATTTATCTGTTTATGGGGTACGTGAGACCTCTGTTTTCGCCCGCGCTTCTAATTACGTAAGTTAGGTAAAGCGTTCACAGTTCCAGTATTTTTCAATTAACGAGCTCTGAGAATCCTTAGTGGCGGTGGTAAGTCAATGCGCTCTTTGTCATGGTTATAAGCCGTGGCAACAGTATTTACTTGAAAATACATTGTCCACTATACTACTGCGAAGGTAAGTCTGTGTAGTGCATGTCCAGTTGTGTCAAAGCATTGTGTGTTACAACCACTACTTAGCTAAAGAATATCACAAAGAAAACTTTTAAACAACGAGTATTGTTTGGTTGTTGTTGTTTTCCTTCCAAGCAGTTGCAGAGAGTTGTTACTATGGCACTGAAATCCCTTTACCCTGTATGCTAAATTTAAAAACTTGACCTTATTTTCAGTAGCTTCAGTGTTAGAAGTCAAGATCATTCATATAAAAATAGTATAGTCTTTAGGCTCGCTCGCCATTTGTGCTCAAGCACATCACTAGTTTATTTATTTATTTATATATATGTTTGGACGTATGTATGTCATTTTGTACTTTGACCCTCCCTATTTTTGTGTTCGCTCGGCGTTCGACCCCGTCCTAAACTTCACTAAACAGAATCCTCTGGTTTTGCGACCACTACCCATATCACCTTAGAAATTGAATTGTTTACGGCTTTGAATTGTTTTGCGGGTGCAGTTAAAACTCAAAATCTTATGGGAGCTCCATTTCTATTCGAGTTAGTGGCGGTGGTAAGTTAATGCGCTATTTGTCACAGTTATAAGCCCTACTCAACAGCATTTACTTGACAATTCATTGTCCACTAGACGAACCACGAAGGTAAGTATTGCGTAGGTATGTTCAGTTGTGTGAAAGTATTGTGCGTTACAACTACTATTAAGAATATCACAGAGAAAATTTTAAATAACGTGACTTGATTTTGTTGCTTCTTTTTTCAATTCAAACAGTTGAGGGGAGTGGTTACTATGGCATTGAAACCCCTTTACCGTATATGCGTAATTTAACAACTCGACTTTATTTTAGTAGTTTGAATAACAATAGTGTAGTTTAAGGCTCGCTCGCCATTTGTGCTCAAGCACACCACTAGTTATAAACCAAAATTGAGGTTTGTATGCGATTTATAAACTCCGAGACACGAGGGCGGAGCCCGAGTGGCGAGGATTTATAAATCGAAATACAAACCTAATGATTTTGGTTTATAACTATTTTATAGCCCAAACATAAACAACGAGCAAAGTATAGCGTTAGCTATCTTAGTAATTGTATTAAAGTACCCAAACTCTTCATTATTCCATTTTGCTTTGATCTGCCTTCCACCCTAATTATGGTTGCTAAGAACTATATCAGACTTTTCCCCGCTAATACATTTTCTTACGAGCATACCAGACTGTATCAGATTTATAGTTCTTAACGACAAGCGCGGTCGCTCGGGTAACGGGCTATAAATATATATATATATCTGAAATCTCAATTGAACACGACTGAGAGTCAGCTTCGCTCGCTTCGCTCGCTCGCTGAACTAGCAATGTGCTTTAGCACAAATGGCGAGCGAGTGCCCAAGTAATTCATACAAGGTAGAATATGACAGCTTGGATTTTCTCGATTCAGTACGTTCTTATAATAATTTTTCTTCATTGTAATAATAATACAAAACTCGCACTTTTAGACGCCAACATAACAAGTACTACTCCTGGAAGTGGTGCCATTAGTTTTGACAAAGTTACATGCACTGGAATGAAACCCAGACTGATTGACTGCACACTCGGTTCAACTGTCAGCTGTGATAGAAGTTTGATTACAAAATCTGTATACTTAAGTAACAATAAGGCTACTTTTCCTTAAGTTAGTGTCTTAGATCCTGTTCACCTAGTGTTAGGAGGCATCATTCAGTCTATATAGTCGTAAAAGTAACTACAAATAGCTATGCAGCCATTGACTACATTAGTTATAGCTTCATCTCAGGCCCGTAGCCAGAAATTTCAAAGGGGGGGCTCACGGGCATGGCTGTGAATTGGACTACATGGAAGAGAATGTGCCCTTTTGATGGAAACAAATGCATAAATTAATTTCCAACGCTATTTCCTATTGTTTGTTCATTTCAATTTTAGCTTTAGCTACCTACTCATTTTGTTATTTAGCTATCTAATTTATATTAAGCCAAATCAATAAAACCAAAGTATATTTTTAATTGTAAAATATTATCAAACAACAAAAAAAATAGTTATAATAATTGTTAGCTTTACAGCAAACTGACTGATTGCATTCGCCTTGGGTTTTTCTCTAAAAAAGATTTACATACTTCATTAACATCAATGCTAGTTTCATAGTTCATATGTATTAGAGCAAGAGAACTCAATCGTTCTTCTGTCTGGGTGCATCTCAAGTATGAGTTCAGCCTCTTTAAAGCTGATGCAGATCGCTCTCACAAGAGCATGAACTCAGCGGAATAGTGGCAAATAATTTCAGGAGTGTAAACAAATTTAGAAAACCATGCTCACTACATTGCTGGAGAACCTCATGTAGTGTATGGGGTCTATTTGGGGATGGGATCAAGAGCCACTTGTGTTTCCATCGATAAAGCTCCTCATCCACAATACCTGCATTAGGCAAATCTTCTGAATAAAATTCAATGGCATCTTTTATATCAGAAGGAGAAGATGACTTAGTTATAAATGTAGGTAATAAACCTTGCAAGGAAGCAGCTTGCTTTGCATGCCTGTCAAATCGACAGCTAAGATCGCTGATCAGCGGATCTAAAAAAGGAATAGTTATAGTGGTCTTGTAATACTCTTCTGGAGAATCACTCTGCTGATTCATGCGATGTTGCTGTCTTTGGCAAATACGTGGTACTGTAACAGACACATCAGACCTTGCAGCTAATCGGCAACTATGCTGAAAGATGCGTTCAGAATAATTTTGTATGTCACTCCTCAAATATTTCAGTTCCTTAATACAATCTTGTACTAGTGCTATACCTGTCACAATATCCTGTTTTTTCCCTTGAAGTTTAACCACAGCCTCTTTCATGTACACTAATAGTGTACGTTGCAGGGTAACCAGAGAAAATATGAACTGAAAAAATTCCAAAATCTTTAGATACGCCAAAGCATTCTTTTTATCTTCTGCTGACCATCCATCATTGTACAACTGTAACTGAGTATCCCCATAGAGAATAACTTCACACATCTTTACCAAAAATGGATGACAGAGTGTAAACCTCTCCCAACCTTCAATATTTTCTACCCAGCGGGTAATGCATACATTCAACAGTGGTGTGCGAGAAGTACCACTGTTGTGCTTATTACCAGTAATATTAACAACCGCTTTCAAAAGAGCATCCCGTTTAGGAGAATTTTTTATCCAGAGTGTAATACTTTTAACCTGATCAATGCAGTTTCTGATAGGAGGCAAAGTACAAGAACTCAAAATAGCTAAATTAAAGGAATGCCCAGCACAATGAGTATAAATTGCTTTAAGCTGCTTCTCTCGTATCCTTTTCTGTACACCTGACTTCTCCCCACTCATCGTTGAAGCCCCATCATATCCCTGACCTCTCAGGTTGTTTAAAGACAGTCCAAGTTCTTCCAAACAACCAGTAATAGCTTCATATATGTAAATGGCACGTACTCTTTCTAACTTTATGAAAGTAACAAAATCTTCACAAATATCATTATTGGCATCAACATAACGCAAACATATAGCCAAATGATCAATATTATGGCTGGAAACTTCATCAGCTAAAACTGAAAAAAATTAAGCTACCTTTACTTTTTCAATAATACCAGCACGAAGCATATCATAGCCAATGATGTTAAAAATATCATTTTGAGTCGTAGGAGAGAGATAAGTAGCATTCCTTAACTTGGGGCTATATAGCAATATCTCATCTGTCTAAGCATAGCTTTTTAGCAATGCTAAAAAATTTCCTGGATTGTTTGGTGAGCTAATCTTTTCAACATCACCACGGAAAGGTATACCTGCTTAGCTAAGTAAATGACACCACGAACTATTTGTTGAAGAATATGTGTATTCTCAGTCATCTGGCTTTGAACTATTGAATTTGTAGCCACATCAATTGTTTGCTTGGGATTTAGTACTGTACTTCTCAATGTGTCAGCTGCTAGTACAGAATCCAAATGGTATTTCAGTTGTGAATGGTTAGATAAAGTGCTATTGAGCTTTTCCCAGTTATTGAAAGGTTTATTCACAAGAAAGCCTTTATCTTCTCTTTTATATCAGTTGTAAGCAGAATGAAACAAGGGCCACACATTATTGCATCTAATTTTGGGCTGTACAGTACCCAGGGATATCGCTCTATCCAACTCTTATTAAAGCGACGATTTTTACCATGAAGCAATGTAGTTGGCAATGTTGAGGGGGTAAAACATGATTATAAAGGTAGGAGAATTTTCATCACTAGAAAGATTTTTTACAACTTGAAGAGAATCTTTTGTAGAAAATGATGACAAGAAAATGTTCCCAAAATCATAACACAGGTTAGATATTATAGTACCTTCCAGTGATGAATTTGGATTGCTAGTAGAAGGTTCAGAAGAGATAGAAGATACAGCTGCTCTAGGTTGAATATAAAACATACCTGCATTTGAACCCTCAGTCTGTAAGGGCATATCAGAGAGACAATGTTCCTCTGCACTGTTAGTGGTCACTATTGGATTACATGTTAATTCCTCATTCTCGGGTAGAACAGTTTGTATATCAGCAGGTTTGGTTTCTAGAATCAAAAGCACACCACATTATTGCCAGTTATATTTTCCTATAATATATTTTACCTAAGTTGGTGGCTAGTTTCTGGAAAAAAAATCGAATGTCCTTTGAGTCCTTCTTTCTCTTCATCTTGACCTTATAAGAAGTTTAAGCTGACAAGAAGTTTAAGCTGACAGCAGTTCCAGCTGCTTTTAGTTTTCAGTGTAAGCTGCCCAGGTGGTATTGTGGTAAGTGTGACAATTAACACTTATCAAACATATATGTGTCAATTGACTTACTATACTGAAAGGATGATGCTTATAGAATTAATGCATTCAGATTGTATGAAATAACCAACTAATGTATAAAAATATGCATTAATAATATTGACTAAGCATGCATCATATTTCAAAAGGGGGGCTCACGTGAGCCCCCGTGAGCCCCCCCTGCCTACGGGCCTGCATCTAGACAACCTGTGTTCCTGACAAGACGAACTCCAGCTACTTTAAAACGGCTGAGTTTTTTAAATAGCATACGGTAAGGAGTTTCAATGCCATAGTATCCACTCTCCGCAATTATATGACTTGAAAAATAAAAACAAACAAACACAAACAAACATGCATTTCTAAAGAATTGCTGGATTTATAGTGCTACCATAAATGGTAACTTGCTTACTACGGCAGTAGCTGAAAAAGCTGTGTAGGCTATTATGTTTATTTGGTAGCTGTTTACGTTGTGCTATTCTTGAATAGTTAAGCAGTATATTTAACACTCTACACTTTCACACACACTTGTTAACTGGATATCACAACACAAGACTTACTTGAGTGACTTCACTACAGGACAATTATTTCAAGTAAGAACAATACTGTTGCATAAGGGCTTTAACTATGACAAACAACTATTAGCCAAGATAATTTACTGCCGCCACTAATTTAAATAGAAAATTAACTAAGTAGTTTTTATGACATAACTGCATCCACAAAAAATCAGGTATAAAAGGGGTAAAGAATTGATTATACAAGGAAAGGTCACTAAACCATAGGATTCCGTTTAGTGGGATATGGCGACTGGGTTGACCACCAAGAGAACACAAAAATGTGGGGGCAAAGACAAAATGACATACTAGATCCACACATATACAAACAAACATCCCCGATTCTCAGTTTGACACCACTGTATAGTGTCGCACTCGGTTTGCCCGCTCGTCAATAAACTATAAAGAAATACACAGTTAAATATGTGCAATAATTATCCTTTACTAAGTTTAATTTAAAAACTAAGTTGCTTTCAGTAACTGGGCATTTTCTTTTTGGCAGGAGCTACTGGTCACTTAGATTGTACTACTGAGTTGAATTATGATTTCAGAAGGAAAAGTATAAGGTTTATATAAAAATGTTGTGTTAGTGATGAAGTGTTATTGGGGAAGTTCATGTGAGGAGGTTGTCTGGGGTAACCCGACCCTTTACCTACCTGTCATGCTGGGAAGGCTCTGGGGACACTGCCATTATGGATCAGTTCTAATGGAATGATGAGGTGCTTCAGTGTCCCCACATTCTTTCCAGTGTAGCGGTTAGGTAAAGGGTCGGGCAGCGCCAAACTGGTGATGAGGTGTTGATAATAGCAGTGTTTTTTTTAATTAAAATGAACTCAAAAGAAAGATTTAGATAGAATGGGGAGAAGGTAGATTTGGTAAGGAGTATGAGGATACCATACTCGGGAAATAATGGTAAAAAAGTTGTGGGCGGAGTAATTTCATTTATAGTAACTCTTGTTTATCAACAGCATGTATTATTTTAGTGTTGTGTAATTTATCTTTACTGTATCATCTGCTGAGTGCATGCATGTTGTGTTATTGTCCGGATGTCAATCCGTGAGCATTTCTATTTTTGCGCATGCGTGTCTATGGCTATAAAAGCTTGGGCGCGCCTGTGTATCGGCAGTTCTCTAATAATCTTAGTTTGTGCAAACACTGGGTTAGTAGCCAGCTTGTCGTACTTACCTGAGTGAGGAGGACTCTGGTGGCAGCGTGTCACAGAGTTCGGGCATCTTCTGGTTGTGAGTCCTTTGAGCCGTGACCTACCTTTCTTGTGTATACTTTCCCTGTGCCGGTTGGTGGTTCGAGAGCGAGTGATTCCTCCAGAGCCACCCCATTAAACCCACAAAAGTGATTTGGTATTCTTGCTAAAATGGCACATATTTGAAATATTTCTTACAAGGTAAATTAGACTAAGACTAAAGTGAAAAAATGTGTTCCAAATATTTCACAATGAATGAGGCTTCCTAATACTACATCAAACCTTGATAAAGGCATGAAGCCTTCCTAGTGACATTTTTCCATGTATATGAAACTTATGCACATGATTGAGAAGTACGTGAGGTGTTATTAGGCAATTGCCTAAAAAATGCCTCGAGTACTTCATCAAAAAGCAGTTCTGCCATAATGACAACAGGCCTCTCCCAGGCCTGCTGCAAATAATAATTCCATTTTTTGTACATCCACCCAAGGCTTGAATGGTGATGTAGTGACTGCCAATGAATGTCTCACACATGCAACCAATACCAGTTTTTCATCATCCTCTGTCATAGAATATACCACTAAATTGCCAACCGAACCAATAAACAGGTCATAAATGAAACTCTAATAAGTTTAAGCTATTCTTTTGTATGTGTAGCTTGGGGTGTTGATAAAGTAATTGCAGTTGTCTTGGGACTCAGTATTTGGTATAGCATCAGTACTAGTATTAACGGACCGAAGGTGTTAGAATTATCTATATTTACGCAGTGTTTTTGTGTTTATCCTATTATTGTAACTTCTGTACATACTATTGTCTAAGTGCTCATATTATTAAAGTTGTACTCCACTAAACTACTCCAATAATGTAAATTATTGTTTACATAATATGGAGTAACCAATAGAAAGTAATGGTTGTCATAGCAGCTGCTTATTACTAAGCCACACTTGTTTTATTGAGTAAAATTAACAGTGTTCATTTTAGATGTATTGCCACCAACTATATCTTCATCAGTGACTGCTATATCAGCTACTCTGTCCTTCTCTCAACCTACCAATAGTTTATCAGTAGACATGTACACGGTTACATTGACTGGTACTACTTGTAATGGAGTACCTACTAGAACAGGATCTACTACCAGTAACTCAGTAACTATTGGTAGTCTGGAGGCTGGTATTCAATACTCTGTTAACGTCACTGGTAGAAATAATCTAACTGAATTAGAAGGCACTGGAACTACCACTCTGACTACCACAGAGACAGGTAAGCATTGACACAATTGCAACAAACCATATTGAGTTCTGGATTATTTCACAGCTCCTACTGGTAGTCCTGGAGCACCTTCTGCTAGTGTAATAATGTCTACTAGTATTACCCTCATATGGACAGAGATAGATTGTTTAGACAGAAATGGAGTCATCACTAATTATATACTTCAGTATGGAGAAGGAACTAATAGAAACATAACAATCACTACTCCATCTAGTGCTACCACTCATCTAATTACTGGCCTCAAGCCCTTCACTCAGTACACCTTCACTGTAGCTGGAGTCAACAGTGTGGGTTCTGGACCTTTCTCTAATCCAAGTGAAGTTATAAGAACAGCTGAAGATAGTAAGTATTATCTTGAAAACTTGCCATTAGATTTTTTTTTAGATGTGTTTATTTCGTTTTTGTGAAGGAAATAGATTTTAGTTTGAAAACTTAAAAATATTACTGTTGCTACTCACGAGCTGGAATTAAATTGACATGAAAATAGCAAGATCTATGCAAAGCTATACCTGCTATCGATATTCATACATGATTCTATTCTATTACTTGAATTACCGTTAAAATCGCTGATATATAAAATTGATACAAAAAAAGAAAATAGTCTTTACATAATACATCTTATACATTCTTTTTGACCCAATCTTTTAGTACAACAATCTTTTATAACTAGTGATGCGCTCTAATAGCACAAAATAGCGAAGCGAGCGATGCATGTTCCCTGTAATTGCAGCTATTCCATGCATGCTTGGTGTGGCTACAAAATACTGTCAAAGTGAGAAAACAATAGTGGTTGCTTTTTTCTATGATGAAGGCTCCTGGTGGTACCGTAATCCTCAGGAATAGTCTAATAAATAAAATAGGAACATTTAATGGCTTTTCAAAAAGAAAGATTCTTTACTTTGCTACCTGTTTCTGTTTCGTTTTAGCTCTCCTCCTCCTTGCCCTGTCTTTTTTATTTCTTATCTCTCTCCTTACTAATTTTTCTTCTGGAGTTTCTAACGCCCTCAAAGCTCTTGACCTAGCGTTTCTAACGTTTTGTCTCTCTTTCGCAGAATTTGTTTCACTGGGCATCGCTACTTCGTACGGCGGGTAAACAAAACAAAATGTTGCTGAGAAGGTTACCCGGCCCGCGCAAGCGCGTAGGAGAACGGGTACACACGTACGCCCACGCAAGAACAAAAACAATTTCTAGACCTAACTAGTGGTGCGCTCGAATAGCGCAAAATAGCGAAGCGAGCGATGCATGTTCCTTGTAATTGCAGCTATAGATACAGTTATTTATTTTGTTGTTAATGTTATGTCTGTCTGTTGTTTCATATAGATTCATTGGTGCTTCTATTCTATACCACTGTATGATGAAGGTTATAAAATTTAGGCTATGTATAATAAAGTTTAAATGTTATACTTTTTGTGGTAAAACAAGAGTAATGAATTATTTTATTATTTATTTTATTAATGTAATTCGTAATCAGCTACATAGTATTGCTTTATATAATTAAGTTTAAATGTTATATTATTTGTGATAACATAAGAATAATGAATTATTTTACCAGCAAAGTTATTGACTGGTGTTTTAGACAGAATATACAGCTATTTAATTAAAAATGTCATACATCATTACAGTTACAGCTGATGTAAACTTTGTGGTTTAATAAAATAAAAAAAATAAAAGAGTTTGTTTGGGTACTATAACATATTCAGTGGGAGAGCAGAGTATGTTAAATGGATGTAGATATTAGCCTACATAGTTTGATAATAGAGTTAGGTTAATTTTTATAGTTTTACATTAAATATAACCTGCAATTGTGAAGGAATGTTTCCAGGATGCATGTTATTTTGAGCTGAATAGAGCTTAGGGATATGTTTATCCCGGCTACATCGACAACATTCCAATGACTTAAATTTCATTTTGGTGCCTGGAAACTTCTCCATACACGTTATGCAGACTGGGATAGTAATCGATGAGATTTTAGCATGAAAATTACGCATTGCTGTGTGAACTTGAGGATCATCAAATGCTGGAATAATATGGTGCAATGAAACCTGGGGATGTTGTCTTGACCTGTTCCCCCTAACTTGAGCCAATCTAGTCTCCCGTTGAAGTGGTGTTTCATCAGCTAATTTCTGCTGTTGGTTAGTTGACAACTGCTCTAATCTAGAGGAATTTTGTAATGAAGATTCATTTGCTGTTCTCAACAGTTGGTTAGTGAACAAACAGTGGAGCCTGTGATCTCTTTCACTATCACTTTCAAACAAATGTGTGACTTACTGTTTTTGTGACATTAGTTGTAGACGTTGCTCTCTGCATAATGGTTTCCTAAATTTGTAATGAAGATTCATTTGCTGTTCTCAACAGTTGGTTAGTGAACAAACAGTGGAGCCTGTGATCTCTTTCACTATCACTTTCAAACAAATGTGTGACTTGCTGTTTTTGTGACATTAGTTGTAGACGTTGCTCTCTGCATAATGGTTTCCTAAACGAAAATATGTCTCGTATTAACTTATTGAAGTATATATTTTATTTTATATTTACCTCTTGCATTCGTTGCTGATAAGCTGAAAGGCTTTGCGGTATCGAAATTGTTTGAGTTATATTTTCTGCAACTTTTTTTTGCTGCTTTGGGTGTATATGAGAATGGATGTCCTCTGATAGATGTCTTTTCCTTCCTCTTACAGTACAAAAAGTAGTGGGGATATTAGCTTCTTGTTCAGATGGTGTGGCTGCATTATCAGTGTCTTCAAGAGTAGTTGAGTCTACAGCTGTATAAAGTTGATTGGTACAGTAATCCTCAGGAATAGTCTAATAAATAAATTAGGAACATTTAATGGCTTTTCAAAAAGGAAGATTCTTTACTTTGCTGCCTGTTTCTGTTTCGTTTTAGCTCTCCTCCTCCTTGCCCTGTCCTTTTCATTTCTTATCTCTCTCCTTATTATTTTTTCTTCTGGAGTTCCTAACGCCCTCAAAGCTCTTGACCGAGTGTTTCTAACGTTTTGTCTACTGGGCATCACTACTTCGTACGGCGGGTAAACAAAACAAAATGTTGCTAAGAAGGTTACCCGGCCCGCGCAAGCGCGTAGGATAAAGGGAACGTTATGTCTACTGGGCATCGCTACTTCGTACAGCGGGTAAACAAAACAAAATGTCGCTAAGAAGGTTACCCGGCCCGCGCAAGCGCGTAGGAGAAAGGGTACACACGTACGCCCACTCAAGAACAAAAACAATTTCTAGACCTAAATATATATATATATCGCGAACTCATTAGAGAGTCAGCTCCGCTCGCTTCGCTCGCTTCGCTGAACTAGTGATGTGCTTCAGCACAAATGGCGAGCGAGCCAAAAGACTATACTATTTTTATATGAATGATTTTGACTTCTAACACAGAAGCTACTGAAAATAAGGTCCAGTTTTTTAATTTAGCATACAGGGTAAAGGGATTTCAGTGCCATAGTAACAACTCTCTGCAACTGCTTGGAAGGAAAAAAACAACAACAAAACAATACACGTTATTTTAAAGTTTTCTTTGTGATATTCTTTATCTAAGTAGTGGTTGTAACACACAATGCTTTGACACAACTGGACATGCACCTACACAGACTTACCTTCGATTTAGTATAGTGGACAATGTATTTTCAAGTAAATACTGCTGCGCACGGCTTATAACCATGAAATGGAAGTACCTTAAGTTTTCATGTTTGAACTGCACCCGCAAAAGAATTCAAAACGGTAAACAATTCAATTTCTAGGGTGATACGGGTACTGATCGATAAACCAGAGGATTCTGTTAAGTGCAATTTGGGACGGGGTCGAACACATAACTAACACAAAACCGCGAGAATCAAAGTACAAAATGACATACGTACGTCTATACATATATACAAACATCCCCGATTTTTTCATTTTTACCCCTGTAAGTGTCTCGCTCGCTACGCTCGCTCGCCGAATATATATATATCGCGAACTCATTAGAGAGTCAGCTCCGCTCGCTTCGCTGAATTATTGGCCTCAAGCCCTTCACTCAGTATACCTTCACTGTAGATGGAGTCAACAGGGTGGGTATTGTACCTTTCTTTAGTATAAATACTAGTGGTGCGCTCGAATAGCGCAAATGCATGGCGAGCGAGTAAATATATGAGTATAGGTAAAGATGATTTGTGAAGGAAATCGCTAAATAATAGCAATGATTAGGCATGAAGAGTTAACAATAACAGAATTACCTGAATAAACTTCGAAAGCAGTGGCAAAAAAGCGCAGCTTGACAAAGACTTAACAATTGTTTCAAGAAGAGAGTAGCTATAAACTTTTTGGTTGAAACAAAGTTGCGTAAGGCAGTGCAGCAGGATTCTCCGTGCTCGTTAATTGAAAAATACTGGAACTGTGAACGCTTTACCTGACTTACGTAATTAGAAGCGCAGGCGAAATTTTTGACGTACGCATACATACCTACATATATATATATATATACTAGTGGTGTGCTTGAGCACAAATGGCGAGCGAGCCTGATAGTTAGGTAACATAAAATGTTACTCTTTTTAGCTTACTTCATGCAAACACTATAATAGCAGTTATGACATTAGATTTCAGCAAACAAATACAAAATCACTCTCTTACCTGATTAATGGTAACTTTTGTAGTATCAAACATCAACCATTCTGATAATCTCAATCACCAGTGACTCTTGAACAAAGCTCTCAGCTACGATAAAAAATAAAACAGTGTTATTATTTGTAATTTTAGCCAACAAATATGGAATTACTACTTACCTCATTCTTGAGTATTGATAACTTCTGTAATATCAAATTGAAGTTACTTTGACCATCTGAATTACCTCGAATTCTTGACAACAAGCTCTCAGCTACATAAACAAAAGACAATCAATTTTAGCACACAAATACAAAATTACTTTCTTACCTCATTTTCTTGAGCCGTAGTAACTTCCGTAGTACCAAATTTGAGTCATTCTGACTATTGGAATTTACCAGTCACTGTTGACAACAAGCTCTTAGCTGAGTTAACAATAACAGAATTACCTGAATAAACTTAGAAAGCAGTGGCAAAGAAGCGCAGCTTGACAAAGACTTCACAATAATTTCAAGAAGAGAGTAGCTATAAACGTTTTGGTTGAAACAGAGTTGCGTAAGGCAGTGCAGCAGGATTCTCCGCGCTCGTTAATTGAAAAATACTGGAACTGTGAACGCTTTACCTAACTTACGTAATTAGAAGCGCGGGCTAAAACAGAGGTCTCACGTACCCCATAAACAGATAAACTAGTGGTGTGCTTGAGCACAAATGGCGAGCGAGCCTTAAACTACACTATTGTTATTCAAACTACTAAAATTAAGTCGAGTTGTTAAATTACGCATATACGGTAAAGGGGTTTCAATGCCATAGTAACCACTCCCCTCAACTGTTTGAATTGAAAAAGAAGCAACAATAGTTGTAACGCACAATACTTTCACACAACTGAACATACCTACGCAAGACTTACCTTCGTGGTTCGTCTAGTGGACAATGCAATTTTAAGTATAAATACTGTTGAGTAGGGCTTATAACTGTGACAAATAGCACATTAATTTACTACCGCCACTAACTTGAATAGAAATGGAGCTTCCATAAGATTTTGAGTTTTAACTGCACCCGCAATTCAAAGCCGTAAACAATTCAATTTCTAAGGTGATACGGGTAATGGTCGCTAAACCGGAGGATTCCGTTTAGTGAAGTTTGGGACGGGGTCGAACGCGGAGCGAACACAGAAATACGGAGGGTCAAAGTACAAAATGACATACATACGTCCATACATATATCTAAACTAGTGGTGTGCTTGAGCACAAATGGCGAGCGAGCCTGATAGTTAGGTAACATAAAATGTTACTATGTTTTAGCTTACTTCATGCAAACACTATAATAGCAGTTATGACATTTGATTTCAGCAAACAAATACAAAATCACTCTCTTACCTTATTAATGGTAACTTTTGTAGTATCAAACATCAACTATTCTGATAATCTCAATCACCAGTAACTCTTGAACAAGCTCTCAGCTACGATAAAAAATAAACCAGTGTTATTATTTGTAATTTTAGCCAACAAATATGGAATTACTACTTACATCATTCTTGAGTATTGATAACTTCTGTAGTATCAAATTGAAGTTACTTTGACCATCTGAATTACCTTGAATTCTTGACAACAAGCTCTCACCTACAAAAACAAAAGACAATCAATTTTAGCACACAAATACAAAATTACTTTCTTACCTCATTTTCTTGAGCAGTGGTAACTTTTGTAGTACCAAACTTTAGCCAATCTGACTATTTGAATTTACCAGTCACTGTTGACTAGCTCTTAGCTACAAAAAAGAAAGGCCAGAGTTAATTTTGCATATTTAGCTAACAAATATGGAATTGCGTACTTATCTCAGCTTCTCTCGAGAAGTAGTAGCTTCCATAGCATTAATACTACGGCATTCTGACTACCAAAGGCTCTTGACAACCAACGGCTCTTGACAACCAACAACCGGCACTCCGTATCCCCCATAAAACGGCGAAGTTTTGAAATTAAGTCTGGAAAGGGGTCTTCAATGCCATAGTAACCTGTCGAATCAACTTTTTGTGTCTTGAAAACAAGCGTTTTAGCAGGAATTTTCTCATACTTTGGAGCTTAAGTATAAAGTAAGGTTTGCTTAATGCTGTAGTTTCAGAATAAACTGGAGTCAAGCCTAAATAGCCGTGTTTTTAAGGAAAAAAAGTTCCCCGCGCGCGCGTTTAAAGAGCATACGTACCATCCATACATACATACATATATATATATAACATATACCCGATTTTGCATTATCCACCCCTAATACTGTCTCGCTCGCTTCACTCGCTCGCCAATAAACAAACATCCCCGATTTTCGATTGTGTTACCCCTGTAAGTGTCTCGCTCGCTACGCTCGCTCGCCAATAAATAAATATAGCGAAATCTCGATTGAGTTACCCCTGATAGTGTCTCGCTCGCTTCGCTCGCTCGCCAATAATATCTGAAATCTCAATTGAACACGACTGAGAGTCAGCTTCGCTCGCTTCGCTCGCTCGCTGAATTATAACAGCAGAAAAATGTAAATCTATAGAGAAATGCAATACATATGCAGATATAAAGAATTATTTTAGTATGTTATATATTTATATTATGTCAATTAAGTACTATTATGTTCAAAGATAAACTGAAGGAATTATAAATTTTGGCTTGTTTGAAACTGTAGAATATGGCACCTTAAAAATGTCAGTGTACTAAAGTTTGAACAATATAAAACAAAATTTCAGAATCTTTTTATACTTTCTTTAGTTTCTGGGACTAGAGTCAATGACACAGTAATTGGAGATCCTCTCTAGACTGTACCACTAAGAGTACCACAAGAACAGCTGGATTCTTTGGGCCTCACCAAACTTTCCCTTTGCTATGAAATACATGGCAAGCCTGGCCAATGGTTCAACTTGGTCACAGACAACTGCGTTTCAGTCAACACCCGATATACCAGCCTGACCCGCAGACTGAACATCATGGATTCCCTGGCAGTGAGAGCTGTGGATGAGGCCAACAGGTGTGTGAACATCAGAGTGAATGTGGATCAGTGCAGTGCTATGGTGGGTGACAGCAGCATTGGTGTGCTCAACAAATACGAATCCAATGGTATCATGGTAAAACGATACGGCAACAGAGTTCGTATCACTGTCCCTAACTGTCAGGACCTCACTCTAGTCATGTGGGTGATATGCGAAGATTGTACCTTGGAGAATCCAGACCAACCAGAAACTTTTCTGACTAGCAAAATGATTAAGTTTGTTGTGATGAGAGGACTCAATTTTGGCAGTAGGCAAGCACATGGACTCTTAGGTTAGTGTAGTACGGCATTTATTTTAACTTTGCTTTTAAGTTTAAGTATGTTTATAACTGGATGTTATTCAAATGCTGAGATTCGATTTGGACATGTTGGTGTGGTTAAACTGCAGAATGGCTTGCTACAGGAACAGTTGGCATATAATTGAAATCTGATGGGATGACTGCTGAGGTTGATGTTTCAAGTTCAATTATAGTACAAATTTCTTCAAATCATTTCTCTATATAATTTACTGTCATAATATTTTCAATAGAACTCGACCGCGACTACAGTCTGCTCCAATTAACCGTCATATGCCTCATATTCAGAATACAAGTACAAGAAAACATCACTCTACAATATCAAGTTTCAAACAAACTTGAAAGGTCTACATCAACAGCAGGTTCCAATTATATGCCAACTATTCCAGTAGCAAGCCCCTCCGCAATTCAACCCACCAACATGTCCCAATCGAATCTGCACTTGTGGAGATATCTCATCAGACTCGGTCACACGTTCGGTAAAGAGTCCGGCTGCGTGAGAGAAATAAAAAAAAATTTACTTTTATATATATATTTTTTTTTGAAAGTGGCGATACAAAAAGGTAAAAGATCAGCTACAACTGGTAAAAGAAAAAAGAGAAAGAAAAAGACAATAAATATACAAAGAGTTGAGGCTACACCGTCCAGGGAGGGGGGTGAAATTAATCAGTCAGCGCATGTAAAAGGAAAATTCTCAGAAGCGTTTTCTTTACGTCTCTACAAGGATGAAGCTTTGAGATCTCCAATGCTAGTTGTCTGGCGTAGCCGACC
>WLWD01002910.1_pt1 | contig 16705 bp, 10 predicted proteins | sample 6712731 | NCBI WGS metagenome assembly WLWD01 (sample SAMN12718690, study PRJNA576275) | sponge metagenome | isolation source: marine sponge | host: Mycale hentscheli | place: New Zealand: South Island, Marlborough, Capsize Point | collected 2014-11-01
AGAGTTGACAGAACCAACAGTCGGAGAATGAGCAGGAACAGAGTTGATAGGACCAACAGTCGGAGAACAGGCAGGAGCAGGGTCGACAGAACCAACAGCCGGAGAATGAGTAGGAGCAAAGTTCACAGGATCAACAGTCGGAGAACTGACATAAGCGGGAGTTGACAGGATTGATAGTTGGAGAGCTGGCAGCAGTACAAGCAACATCAGGAGTATACTTCCTAAAATAATTGCAACACGCTAAAGTTTTTATTCATATAATACACTATGTATTTACCACAGACTGAGTTGATAGGTCGAACAGCTGGATGGCTATCAGGAGTACAAGCCACATCAGGAATATTGTTGGTAATGACATCTTCTGTAATTTAAATTATACCACGATATGCATTATGTCAAATATATTTTCCCACATTGACTTCAAATTAAAAATAACAGTGCAATCCCCTTCTCAACTTTTTCCACTATAAATTTATGAAGAAAACTTGCCCACAACTGCTAATGCACTGGTGAAACACAAGAAAAGGTCAGCCACCATAAATTCACTTTTAAGATGAGCAGCTTATAACCATGCAACTACTCACAATCAGTATAAAGACATCATAGCCATTTTTATAATGTTAATCAAACAGATCTATTTTACCCAGAGGAAAGTCCATTGTGGCATCTAGAATGGTAAAAGAATCGTCAGACTCAATAGCGGAATTGATAGTACCAACAGTCGACAGAACCAACAGTTAGAGAATGAGCAGGAACAGAGTTGATAGGAGCAACAGTCGAAGAATGAGCAGGAGCGGAGTTGACAGAACCAACAGTCAGAGAACGAGCAGGAACAGACAGAGTCAACAGGACAGACTGTCGGAGAACTGGCAGGAGTATAAGCAACATCAGGGACATTATTAGCAGTACTGGCATTCCCTGTAGTATCAATTTTATGGGAATCCTGATGCGAGACTATAATAATCACTCCATCCTTAGAGTTTAGCACAAGTTTCGCATAGCAATAATTTCACAGAATTTAAAAAAATATATAAATTAATTATTATTATCTTTTTGCTATAACAATAGTTGATCTACACATGGGGCGAGGGGGGGGCAGTTTCACTATAGCCATGACAGTGTACATTTTAATCATTTTTATATAAAAATTACTCACCCACAGCTCCTGATCCACTGTTTTCTGTCATTGGCGAAATACACGAGAAAAGGGCAGCCACACTAAATTCACTTTCAGCAGCTTGTAACCATGCAACATACTCACGATCAATATAGACATCGTAGCCGTTTTCAAAACGTCGTTCAAAAAGATGTATTTTGTCTGGAGGAAAGTCCATTGTGGCACCTGGAACAGTAAAGGAATCCTCGAAGTGATCTTGAATAAAGCTGGACAAGTCACTGGGTACAGGTTGGAGGGTAGAAGTGCTACTACTTAACAAATCAGAATCGTCATCTCCATGGGAGCTTTCACTGCAACTAAATCAATTTTCACTCTCGGGTTGAGGAATACTATCACCAGCAGAGTCACCTTCACTTGATGTTGGTAAATTATTAAGGATAATTTTAGGATTGAATGGAAAAATTCCTGATTGACGAAACCCAGACGAAATATTGTCAATAGTCATACCCTTGGACTAGACCTGAGCAAACAGCTTAGAAAAGTAAAACTTTGACACAACTCGACCAGGATTATTGAACATAAACTGACGACAAACTTCCGACCAGTACACCTTAAGGGGACCAAAACAACCAATGTCCAGAAACTGACTGTCCGCCGTTGTATGTGGTGGTAGACAGAATATAATTACATCGTTTTCTGCTGCAAGCTTGATGAGTTTTAGTGTATAATGTGAAGAATGACCGTCTAACATTAATATCAATGGGCGACATGACACCGCATGACTTAAAAAGTGATTGGAAAACCAATTAAAAAAAAGTTCTTAGTCCATCCAGCCAGACTCTGACATGCCATACAACGTCCCAGGAACTTCACCAACACTTAAATCAGGATTAAAATGCTTTCCTGTGAATACAACCATGGGTGGAATGGTCTGACCAGTGGCATTACAACAGCCAAGTATAGTTATCTGCGTTTTGTTTCCTGATGTTATTTGTCGAATCTATTTGGCACCTTTTGCAGAAATAATTCGAGGGAGTTTATGTTCAAGGGGCATCCCTGATTCATCGCAATTATATATTTGGGACGGCCTATCCATTAAGTTGTATTCAAGAAGAGTTTCTTTGAGAAGTTCAAAATAATTCTTAAAAACTTCAGGATTAGTCATCTTCTCACGTGCAAGGGAAAATGCATCACCTTTTCGCAATCTAAGTTCTGGCCACCTTTTGCGAAAGCGACACTACCACCCTTGTGAAATAGAGTGATTAAGATTCCTTCCCTTTTTCTTCATAGTAGCAGTACAATCTGTAAAACCTCTCCTCTAGTTTTACCATATCCTTGCCTTGCACATTGAAGCAGGAATCTAACCAGCTCTTCTTCTTCCACTCGAGTTAAGTAGGGTTTAGGGCCAGAGTTAGTACCATGGATTACTCTTCCAGATATTCTATCCTTGAGAGTGGTTCTAGGTACGTCATGCTCCAATGCAACTCTGTTTACACCCATGCCATTCTTGACAGCTATCATCGCCTTCAGCATAGACTCGTTGGACCAACTACGCAACTTAGCAGGTCTATTGTAAGATTCTGGAGACTTGTTTTCCTTATTCTTTCCTTTCTTTGTGCTCTTCAGGCGCCCCATAACACCCGGAAGGTTTGTCAACACCTCTTCTCGCTCGCATAAGTTGTGATGTCGTTGGTTTAGTACTTAGAGAGGAAGCCCCTTTACCGAACCACAGGTATTGTTGGTAAGGTAAAGGGTTTCGTGATAGTGTGGTCGACAATCCAGATTGATGAAGTCGACAATATAATTATACTGGTCTAGAATTGAGGGCTTACGCTACTTCCCATACTTTTTGAGCCACCATAAATACCCAATTATTTACATTTTTTATTTTTTTTTAATTACTAGTGCAGAATAGAATCGCATCCTGTTTAAAATAATCAAGCCATGTTTTTAATTGACTTACACTGTGTTTCGAAAATACAGCCTTACCATTTCCCTGTTGTGCTCGACTGTATTGTATCATGTGACTAATACTTTCCAGTTTATATGTTAAGTTATTAGACTACTTTCACCGAATGAACTGCATGAAAGAGTAAAGCAATGTGCATCAAAGTTTTAGACAAGCTTTCAAAGCTCAATCTGTTAAGCAATAACTGTAAAAAAAAATTACCTGTAATACTTATTTGACCTAATTCCATTGATATAAAATTCTTAGAATCCAAATTTTATATTAATAATCCAATTACAGCATCATGTGTAGCAGATGAAAGGGTCAGACAGATTTTTGTGTAGTTGTCAATTAACAACCACACTCTAATTTGTTGGCATATTAGACATTATTAATAACTCCCAAAATAACTCAACACAACTAGTAAGAAACTGCTGCATGTCATGGACCAACCTTTAATGTATTGCTAAGTCTAAGGTAGCTAATATTATGTCTAGTTGAAACTTCAACTCAATTGCCTCATAGTCTGAGAGAGAGAATGTTTAGTTTGTTTAACTACAAGCTTTGCCCATCAAGCCATCAGAGTCATGATGTCTTTAAAATTAAATTAAGAATCTGCTAATGAGTAAGGAAGCAATTTGTTTTTGTGCATTAGTGAAATATTGGGTGCATGTAGTGAACAAATTATGAGATAAATCCTATCACATCATTGCAGTCAGGAGTGATTCAAGTTGTTTTGAAGAAGTGAAGGTCAGAGTGATTCAAGTTGTTTTGAAGAAGTGAAGGGCGGGAGGTACCATGTACTGCATACAAATTTAATTGCAGAATTGATTTATACTTCATGAAAAAAACTATATTGCATATAAGCTAAATAAAGAGTTTAAAGTAGCAACCATAATTATGATGGACGGCAGATCAAAGCAAAATGGAATAATAAAGAGTTTGGGTACTTGAATACAATTACTAAGATAGCTAACGCTATACTTTGCTCGTTGTTTATGTTTGGGCTATAAAATAGTTATAAACCAAAATCATTAGGTTTGTATTGCGATTTATAAATCCTCGTGTCTCGGAGTTTATAAGTCGCATACAAACCTCAATTTTGGTTTATTGGCAAGCGAGCGAAGCGAGCGAGACAGTATTAGGGGTGGATAATGCAAAATCGGGTATATGTTATATATATTTATAGCCCGTTACCCGAGCGACCGCTTGTCGTTAAGAACTATAAATCTGATACAGTCTGGTATGCCCGTAAGAAAATGTATTAGCGGGGAAAAGTCTGATATAGTTCTTAGCAACCATAATTATGGTAGAAGGCAGATCAAAGCAAAATGGAGTAATGAAGAGTTTGGGTACTTTAATACAATTACTAAGATAGCTAACGCTATACTTTGCTCGTTGTTTATGTTCTGGCTATAAAATAGTTATAAACCAAAATCATTAGGTTTGTATTTCGATTTATAAATCCTCGCCACTCGGGCTGCGCCCTCGTGTCTCGGAGTTTATAAATGCATATAAACCTCAATTTTGGTTTATAACTATAACGTATGTATGTATGGATGGTGCGTATGCTCTTTAAACGCGCGCGCGGGGAACTCTTTTCTCCTAAAAACACGGCTATTTAGGCTTGACTCCAGTTTATTCTGAAACTACAGCATTAAGCAAACCTTACTTTATACTTAAGCTCCAAAGTATGAGAAAATTCCTGCTAAAACGCTTGTTTTCAAGACACAAAAAGTTGATTCGACAGGTTACTATGGCATTGAAGACCCTTTCCAGACTCATTTCAAAACTTCGCCGTTTATGGGGGGATACGGAGTGCCGGTTGTTGGTTGTCAAGAGCCGTTGGTAGTCAGAATGCCGTAGTATTAATGCTAAGGAAGCTAGTACTTTAGAGGGAAGCTGAGATAAGTACGCAATTCCAGATTTGTTAGCTAAATATGCAAAATTAACTCTGGCCTTTCTTTTTGTAGCTAAGAGCTTGTCAACAGTGACTGGTAAATTCAAATAGTCAGAATGACTCAAATTTGGTACTACAAAAGTTACCACTGCTCAAGAAAATGAGGTAAGAAAGTAATTTTTGTATTTGTGTGCTAAAATTGATTGTCTTTTGTTTTTGTAGGTGAGAGCTTGTTGTCAAGAATTCAAGGTAATTCAGATGGTCAAAGTAACTTCAATTTGATACTACAGAAGTTATCAATACTCAAGAACGATGTAAGTAGTAATTCCATATTTGTTGGCTAAAATTACAAATAATAACACTGGTTTATTTTTTATCGTAGCTGAGAGCTTGTTCAAGAGTTACTGGTGATTGAGATTATCAGAATGGTTGATGTTTGGTACTACAAAAGTTACCATTAATAAGGTAAGAGAGTGATTTTGTATTTGTTTGCTGAAATCAAATGTCATAACTGCTATTATAGTGTTTGCATGAAGTAAGCTAAAACATAGTAACATTTTATGTTACCTAACTATCAGGCTCGCTCGCCATTTGTGCTCAAGCACACCACTAGTAACTATAACATATATGTTTGGACGTACGTATGTCATTTTGTACTTTGATCCTCGCGTTTTTGTGTTAGTTATGTGGTCGACCCCGTCCCAAATTGCACTAAACAGAATCCTCTAATTTATCGATCAGTATCCGTATCGCCCTAGAAATTGAATTGTTTACCGTTTTGAATTTTTGCGGGTGCAGTTAAAACTTGAAAACTTAAGGACTTCCATTTCTATTCGAGTTAGTGGTGGTGGTAAGTCAATGCGCTCTTTGTCATGGTTATAAGCCGTGCGCAACAGTATTTACTTGAAAATACATTGTCCACTAGACTACAATGAAGGTAAGTCTGTGTAGGTGCATGTCCAGTTGTGCCAAAGAATTGTGTGTTGCAACCACTACTTAGCTAAAGAATATCACAAAGAAAACGTATAACGTGTATTGTTTTGTTGTTGTTGTTTTCCTTCAATTCAAGCAGTTGCAGAGAGTTGTTACTATGGCACTGAAATCCCTTTACCGTGTATGCGAAATTAAAAAAAACTGGACCTTATTTTCAGTAGCTTCAGTGTTAGAAGTCAAAATCATTCATATAAAAATAGTATTGTCTTTTGCTCAAGCACATCACTAGTTTATTGGACTACGTATGTCATTTTGTACTTCGTATTTTTGTGTTAGCTCGTTGTTCGACCGTTCCCAAACTTCACTAGACAGAATCCTCCGGTTTACCGATTATTACCCGTGTAATCCTAAAAATTGAATTGTTTACCGCTCTGAATTCTTAGTTAAAACTCAAAACTTAACGGAGTTCCATTTCTATTCAAGTTAGTGGCGGTGGTAAGTTAATACGCTATTTGTCATAGTTATAAGCACTACTAAACAGTATTTGCTTGAAAATTCTTTGTTCACTAGAGTAACTACAAAGGCAAGCTTTGTGTAGGTATGTTCAGTTGTGTGAATATATTGTGCCTTTACTTAAAAGAATATCACAAAGAAAACGTGTAAATAATGCTACTTGTTTTTTTGTTGCTTTTTTTTTTTTTCAATTCTAACTGTTGCAGGGAGTGGTTACTATGGCATTGAATCCCCTTTACCTTATACACGTAAGTTAAACTTGTCTTTTTTTTGTAGCTTGAATGTTGAAGTTAAAATTAATCATTTAACAATAGTGTAGTTTAGGCTCCCCATTTGTACTCAAGCACATCACTAGTTATAAAAGGAAACAATACTGTTGTCATTTAACAAATTTTTTGTATTCTTTGATAGTTATCTTTCCAGGAATCAATGGTTACTTATTACAAAAGGAAACAATACTGTTGTCATTTAACAAAATTTATACTTCAGTGTGAAATTGTTAACTGAATTGTTAACTCAGTATTGTTATGTAAATTTTAAAATGGTATCATGACACTTCGTTCATTTTCAAACTTTTTTTACATAATATCAGACTAACACCTTGATTAAATGTGAAAAGAAAATAGGTATCCATTGACAGGACAAGGAAGAAAAATAGCTTTAATTCTGGCTATTCAATTTCATTAAGTATATAGAACAGAGGCTCAACACAGCTACATTTCTCCACCAATTAATGAACTGTTTAGAATTTCTCATTTTCCCCCTTGAATTTAAACTTACTAGGTCCTGAACTTCATAAATATGCTCTGGCTAAACTAAAATTGTTGAATATTTTTCTTTGGTCAAGGCACCATTGTAGTGGTAGAGATGCTGAAGTGACTATAATCTGTAGTGACCTGCCCCTTCAAATGTGGCTATAGTACTCAAGAGCTGTTTACTAATAAACTAAAATGTTTATGGCAAAAAATAATGGAAGGGACTGTGGGCTTTAAAATATTGGTCTGGCAAAAAATGAAAAGAAAAAAAGCAGGATGGCTGCCAGTATTAAGTACCTGTTAGCCAAGATGACCACCTAACACAGTGAAGGGCCATCCAACACTAAATAGGTCACCAAACTCTAGTCACTACACTCTAGAGGTCACCACACGCTAGTCACACGCTAGTTAATACACTCTAGAGGTCACAACACTCTAGTCACTACACTCTAGTGCACTTGACCTAGTGGGGTCATTACACTATTTATGATTTAGCTGTTTATTACTCTTCATGGTTAGAGGGAATGCTATTCACCACCTTGTGGCTACCTCAATTTTATGTCATCATAATTAATAATGATGTTGTTTTGTAAAATTAAAATTAAAAATTTAACAAGTATATAAAAGTAAAAGCATAAATAAAACAATATGAATGAGTCTGTGTGAGACATAAAGTAATACTGGAATGTATATGGCCATAACTGAAGGTGTAGGTGATGTACTGGATTATTCAAATTTCTGTCGTGTACTTCCGAAGTTCATCACACCAAAAATGTAAGAAGAGTTCATATACATGCCTAAATACATTAAAATCAGACTGTTCAGATTCAAACCCTTCACAAGAAGACTCTGCCAACAGTTCTCCTTAACTGAACTCAAGCGCCGCATAGTCATCTCGTCGTTGTCGGCGATTTCTTCGTCGTCGATGTTCGTCTTACTTAATGTATTAATCAGCTGCGTCAAATTGTTATAATGCTAAGATGTTAGGGTTTTCACTGTCCAGTAGCGTAATTGTTTACTAGTTTAAGGTAATGCAGCGCTTCTTCCTTGCACCATAAAATTGCAATAAAATAACCTTTATTGTGTACCATTCTTTATTTCATTCTTTAATTCATAATAGTGAGCTTAATGTGATGTTGATTTCCTTGATGTTTTTTTTTTTTAACAGTATCTGGTACTACCAGTTATTTGGAAGAAGAATTTTTACTCTGTCCACTTTTTTTTTTGCTAATTGTACCTATAGCTACTTACAATTTTTTTCATTAGTGATAACACGATAAACATGAAATTAGCAATAATGCTATTCTAATTGCAATAAACATGATGGTTTATTGGTGCTCTTTTTTTACTTCATTTCAACGATTTATGATAGTAATCAAAGACTCTTTCTGCTAATTATTATACACTTTCACCTGTAACCCAATTAGGTAATGGTACTCAAGTTTTTCTATCTTAGTATGTGTGAAGTTACATTTTCTGATGCAGACACATAGCTAGCTAGTCACAAGTGTTTTTCTCCTGAATATTCAATATTCAATGACTTACGGGCATGTTCAAACTATTTTTAAAAATATTAATGTCATTATAATAATAATGATGCTAGCATATTCACCACCCTCCACCAACTTAAACATCACTGTGCACACACACCTTTTACAATAGCAGAACTTCCCTGGATTAGAATAAACACTATTCTTCCTTCAAAACGTTTCCAATTAAAGTAAACTGCTTAGATATCTATAGCAGTCAAGTCCCCCCAAAACATTCAGCAGCATTGGAACAAAAAATATTTTGTGGGCGCACAGGAGCGAAGGCTTGTCAATATTTAACCATTAAAAATAATTATCATGTACTGAACTCAAGTACTCCCATTGAGATTAATACAAATGAAACTACCCCAATATTTTCCCATATTGCGTCCCCTTAGGCATTCTAACAAGTGTTATTGCGTCCCCTTAGGCTAATTTTATATTTTTAGGTTTTTTGTTAATAATCTTAATAATAATACATTAATTTGATATATCTGTCTATTGCTATGTAGGTATGCATGAATTGTAAATCTCTTCATTTGTGTTGTGTGTCATTAGGTGCAGCGGACATTGTGGTGAAATTTTGTGTTTGTGTTGCTGTAGGAAAACCAATATTTATTGTACAATTGGTTTCCGTGATGCACCAGCCACGGCAGAAAGCCGGAAGGAAGGCAGAAGTCTATGTTCCAGCAAAGAAGGACTGAGCACTTAAATCTTGGTTCATAGTACCACTCGATGGTGTTGTAGAATATGAAGAAGATGGATTAGTTTCAGGCTTTTTGTATGAGCTCAAGACATGAGACATTTTCTTTTGCTGTTGTAGTGATGCTTTTTTATAGCCATTTAGACTTTGTAGATTTTTATGCCCAGTTAGTTGGATTATCTGTGTTTCTGGTACACTAATTCTTGGTAAGACATGTAACCATTGCTTTTCGAGCTGAATGGTTTGTTTTTTCCCCCAGACAATCCAGTACTTGTAGCCATCCTTTTCATTATTGTATTGATTCTATCCTTCCCCATCTTCTGTTTTTTGTACCAAATGTCATCATTGGAGTAATTGTAGTTCACAGCCAGATAAAAGCGATTCCGACTTGCACATTTCAACTGGACGCTTTTGAAGAAACTTCATCGTCCAAACACACAGAAGAAGATGCTTCTTCTACGTACTTAGTTTCCTCCGTTTGTCCGTTAGTATAGACTGCATTAGCAACAGAGAGTTTCTGTAGATATTCAGATTGTTTCTCAATCATTTCAAGAACTTCGTCATCCAAAAAATCCTGTAATGAAATATCTTCAGCCATAACAACGTTAGCTTACTGGTTTAGCTCCAGAAAAATTGTCGTTGCTAAGATTAAGTTTGCGCATGCGTACATGATAAATATGTTATACTTGAATACGCAAATATCACTCGTCTGATCGGGGTATTGGCACTCGTGCCTGCGGCACTCGTCCCAATACATCCGACAGACTCGTGATATTTTGCAGTATTCAAAGTATAACATATATAACATATATTTAGGGGGTCCCAAAGACTTCGATATTAACCATAATAATTGACAAATTAAAATTGCTCGGGGGGGATATAAAAGAATCAATAGTGCAGTCTTGCAAAGAGTAAAAGTGATGGCACTTGCTATAGGAAATCTCACTAGTGGTGACCGTAATAAAGGCATGAAGCGAATAGCAGAAGACAGTCTGCAGGTACTTGCAACTCCCAAAAAACGCAGGTTAAAGGGTGGAGATCTTGGCCGAAGGCGACGCAGCCCTAGGTTGCTGTTTAATAAACTGCAAGATGCTTATGCTTCTGAAAGTCAAGGTATACTTTATCTTGCATCTCCCCACCAGTCACCTGAGATTTTCGACAAGAAGATATACGAGCCGGTTAAGCTAAATGTGGAAATAAATAAAGAAGAATTGCTTGATCCTGGTAAATTAATATCAAATATAGCTACTTTTGAAAGTAGTAAGTTTCTTATAGAACTATCTCTCATTGGTATATCCTCGGATAAGAATTCTGGACCTCGAGCAAGAACGTATTTAAAAATCAAGGTAGAAGACACAAGAAGCACGCCTTATTCTCTAAGGATAGAAACCACTGCAGTGACATCCTCAGGAAAATATGTTTCAGTTCCAGAAACTTCATTTGACAATATTGACACAAAAAAATGGAACTTTTTTATGCTTTGCTTAGCTACTGAAGAAGAGTTGGATCAAATGGAGGGAAATACATTGACACTTCATTACAAGTTAACTATTACTCCCTGAAAAGAGATTTTATTATTTTTATTACCACCATTTTTATTTCTTGTGAATGCTTCAAATTTAATTCATGTAGAAGTTTATTTGTGCACTATATGTACACTTACTTTTATTAGTGCAAGCTGAATACAGTCCTTTAGCTTTCGATTGTAGTTGACTTAAAATCATGATCAACCATAACTTTGTGATTGGTGAGGGTAACAAAAATTATCTTGAGGCTTGTAAATGAGGAAGATAAAATTTTGTATGTAAAATGTAAACTTTAGCACAACTGCTAAGATTATGATCTAGTGGTAGTCATTGTAGCTCCATCTAAAATAGTTTCTACACATTATATGAAAGTTATTTGCCTGAGTTATTTGAAATTTGGCATTCAATTCATAAAACCCCAGATAATTAATGTTAGATATGTTTTAATAATGAAGTATTCAGGATACAGCTAGCTATATCAAATTAAGTAGCACCCTCCATGCTAGAGCTGCAGTTTAGTTGCTCAAAACATTACTAAAAAAATCCCTAAGTACCTAATAAAAAAGAATTATAAATAATGTTGCAGTTACTAAATCTCCATGTCCCTATACAGCACACTCCTGGGGGTAAATGAAAGTAAATATAGCGTTATGAATGGAATCCGGAAATCAGCTACAGATACGTAAATTAGACTAAATTCTCCCTTAAATCTCTTTATTTGACTGGGAGAAAATAATTAATTTGACTTTGTAAAGAACTTTCCGCAATATGGCTTTAAAACTTTTTGTGGCCCCATGTTCTAGCAATTTGTCACCTACCGACGATCCAATTGTTTTGGACTGTAAGTTCGGGTAATCTTTAGACCTGGCAAGTAGTTATAGCTAAGCAAGTCGTTTGAGAGCTTCTGTAATTATTTAGATGCAGGTACGTTTTTAAAAATGGATACGGAAATATGGATCGGTAAAGACATTCTTACAAGAGATCATAAAGTTATTTTATATCAGGCGGAGGGAATAGCAGAGGTTTCTGCTCACATATACCCTCCACATACAGAATCAGCGACAGCTGGCAGAGTGGCTCGGGCTCAATTTAATGCGACACTGCACGAGAAAGTTATTAAATTATTGGGGGAAGGCACTGGCAAAGTTAGAATGACTATGAAGACTAGAATAGATTATGAAATTACAACTCCAGGTACCCAGCCACCAGAGGAATTAGAGGAAAATACAGAGAGAAATTTAAATTTATCAGGAACAAAATTATCGCACATGGCTGAACTATATTCCCCCAATGACTTGCCAGAGAATATTAAGCTAATCTACTCTGTCTCATTTACAAAAGTGTAGGGCCTTTCCAGGATTGCAATTGTTATGATACCATTATGAACTTTTGAATCATTATCATTTTAAAGTTATGTATTTTTTTATGGGCTTAAACATGACAAATGAATTTCAAGTACTTTATTTGACATTAGTACTAAGTACAGTATGTCTTCTTTTTTATTGTGGTAAATCAACAGAATTGGTCATGTTTCTGATAATAATGCTTATGGCGAGAATCTGCTAAAGGCGCTGCTAATATTATAATGTACTTATCCAGCACAAATTGCAGGAGACTTTGAAATTTGTTGAATTCCACCACCTGACAATGACCTCTACACAGATCTGTCACCTCTGGCTAGTACAGCCTCTAGCGAAGACCGATAATTGTTACAGGGAGTAGGAGTCCCCATTGAATCGGTAGAGTGTTCTCTTATCTTCCGCAGATCGGGTAGCACGCCAATGAAGGTCATTCGGAGCCCTCACATATGGCCAGGGCGACCAAATCCGCTTAGCAGATTTGGTCCCACCTCCGCGGAATTGGTCGGGTTTTTCAGTCTTCCTTTACTGCTGTGTAACTGCAGTTTGAAGTGAACGCGAAGTTACTGTAGAATGACCGGTGCTTGTCTAAGCCAACATTAAGCGAATTTGGATTTTATAATGTTCAAGAATCAATAAAAAAGCAGCATTAAGCTTAACAAGATTGAGACTTCATGTCACAGCTTTGGCAATCTCTTCCTGGTAGTTGTTGCTGCAATCTAATCAGTACTACTCTTTAATCTTGTCACATATAGTTATAGCCTGCTACAACTATCTGTAAATAGAAGGAGCTAAATCACTTGCTAGGTTCAAAATTTGAGAACAGAAGAAAGAAAGGTCAGTGTGTAAATAGCAAATTTGATGCTGTAAGGAACAGCAATAAACAATTCAGCAAGCAAATTCTTACATCTTCAATATAGTCTCATATCTTTTCTTCTCCAATGTTTTTTCATATTTTCATTGGCGAGCGAGCGTAGCGAGCGAGACACTTACAGGGGTAACACAATCGAAAATCGGGGATGTCAGTTTATTTATTTATTTATTTGTATATATGTATGGACGTACGTAAGGCATTTTTGTACTTTGACCCTCGCGTTTTTGTGTTAATTCGGTTGTCGACCCCGTCCCAAATTGCACTAAACAGAATCCTCTGGTTTATCGATCAGTACCCGTATCACCCTAGAAATTGAATTGTTTACCGTTTTGAATTCTTTTGCCGGTACAGTTAAAACTTGACAACTTAAGGGACTTCCATTTCTATTCGAGTTAGTGGCGGTGGTAAGTCAATGCGCTCTTTGTCATGGTTATAAGCCGTGCGCACAGTATTTACCTGAAAATACATTGTCCACTAGACTACTGCGAAGGTAAGTCTGTGTAGGTGCATGTCCAGCTGTGTCAAAGCATTGTGTGTTACACCCACTACTTAGCTAAAGAATATCACAAAGAAAACTTTTAAATAACGTGTATTGTTTTGTTGTTGTTGTTTTTTCCTTCAATTCAAGCAGTTACAGAGAGTTGTTACTATGGCACTGAAATCCCTTTACCCTCTATGCTAAATTAAAAAACTGGACCTTATTTTCAGTAGCTTCAGTGTTAGAAGTCAATAAAAATAGTATGGTCTTTAGGCTCGCTCGCCATTTGTGCTCAAGCACACCACTAGTAATACTTCTATTGTCTCTTACAATCAATCACGAAGGCATTTATAGTGGCAACATCAAGAAGAAAACGTTCAAGTGTTGTTTTTTTTAAAACTTTAATTCTGATTGTATTGGCACATAAATGATGCTTCCAAATAAACTTAGAGAGCATTATTCTGTGTCGTACAGTCATCTCACATCATACAGCTATGGCCTTAAGATTTTTAAGTGCTGTTTCTGTATAAGTAAGTTTTCAAAGAAACCCATGATAAAATCAACAGGAACAGCAAGAATGGTGATCAGGACTGGCAAGACAGGAGGAACCTTGAAGTATCCATTCAAAGAACGCAAGAGACCTCTACAAGCTTTTGATTGATTTTACACTTCTACTGTAACGTAGAGCACTCCATCGGAACCACTCACAACATCAATTGGGATAAAGCTAAAGTTACTTGGAATGGACAAGATCTATACAGAAGATTTTTTCAAAGTCGTGCTACATTGGGGAATTTAAGAAACCATTATGAGAGCTTAGAACATATTTGCATGTTGCCATCATAGCCTGGGGTCCTTTTCTGTTTTGTTTGTAACTGAAAAGTGGTCACTGAATGATGACTGAAGGAGTTGAGGCTTTCAATTACATGACTATTGAACTATATAGTATGTCTAGACATTAATCACACAGGACCAATGAAAAAAAGACTGCTTATAAATTGTGAGATATATCTTCGGTATCATATGAATGAACAATACATTACTATGGTCTCATAATATGGCTATAGTTTTGATGTAGCTCTGTTAACTTATACAGTAAATTGCTGTAGATATTCTGATGCTTCCAAATTTCCTGTTCCTTGGTGAAAGCAACTACACTATAATTATTACATTTCAAGTGTACTGCACTTTTGCCCATTTAATTGAGTCTATAGTAATGTTGCACTGTTCATTTGTACCAAACTGAAAGTGTGTCTCATAATTATGTCATGATTATTGTACCAATTTACTTTTAATTTCTCACATGTTGCTTTTTTTTTTCATTCATATTACTTAGCTATATTATTTTTATACTGCTATCATAAGCTTTAAAAGTTTAATTGTAAATATTGGAGAAATATTATGTTCTGAAAAGCACTAGCTATAACAATAAAAGTATAAATAGATGTTTCAGTCAATCCAGTCACCTTTATCGGTATGATATAGATGACTACAAAACTGGAATGCATAAATAAACATGAATCTAGTAACAGTTGCTATGGGAGATAGTTACTATGTCCTACAGTAGCCAAGCTGTCATAGGCTGTGTTTAGTATCCCAAGGTTTTTGTTCATACAGCTTTTTGGGGCCTTTATATGCCATGACTACAAAAACATCTTGGATACCAACTCATGTGCTGATCAACGACTCTTACTCCATTCTGATCAATGTCATGATTGAATTACATTGCATGGTCTGCTACAGCTGATGTATCATCACTTAATGCTAGGGTTCCCCTGTGCTCCTTCAGCCTATGTTGTAATGCACAGCCTGATTGTCTAATGATATTGTTTATTATTGTTTATTTAATACTTCACGTCTAATGATATTGTTTATTTAATACTTCACTAGTCCAAATTTTTTATTTTACTTATCCATAGTTACATTCTTGAGGTCACTCATTCATTTTTACATTGTATTGTAATAGTTCACTGATGATGACCACAACTAGCTAGTGGTCGAAACGTCTGTAAAATAAAAAATTTGGAATAGTGAAGTATTACCTAGTCACATAGGTTTATTTGGATTGATCTGATTGTCCAATGTATGTATGTTTGGTTACAAGAACCACAAGGCACCTGGTTAACTACTCCAGATCTTTCAGTTGGTGGAACATAGTTTTTTACGTGAACCAACATATTTCTCAGTGTTGAGTGTGGTTTAAAACAGGTCCGCATTTCCAAAGGGACTGGAATCCTTTTGATACACTCTGAGAAATGCCTCACATAATGAAGAATCGCTGTAGCTTTTGGTGTACGATGGACCTGACTGGATGGTGAGGTGTTGGAAATCTGACTGTGTTGGTATGACAAGTAGCAGTGTTGTATTTATTAGGGGCATTGGGTAGTCATTGGCTTGCAAGGCAGATTGGTCTTTTTCGGCAGACAAATTATAGATCTAGTTTATCCTAGAGAAAAGAGTCTGACAACTTGTGGACCAACAGACGGTGTGAATTGAAAGCCAAGTACCGTACTTGTCGGACTTTGTCTTGTGTGTTAAGCATGTTTATTTATATTTCACACTCCAGTATTCCAGTTTTGTAACCTGAAACCTTAGGGCAAGCAAAGAAATGACCAGAAAGAATCAGATTTGATTGCTCCGAGATTAGTTGATTCATGCCATGTAATTTCTAACATAAGATTCAATACTTTTCTTCAAAGCAGTTATAACACAATATCTGCTAGCGGAATTGTTTGTAACTCATTTTACTTTAAAATATGCTAATTGGCAACTCAATTTGCTTTTTGCTGCATTGCTTCTTTTATCAGTAAGAACAAGACAATCATGTTCGATAAAGTAAGAAATCACCATAAATTATTATGATTTATAAGTTTCAAAGGTCAAGTTACTGGTAGCCCCAAATCTGATATTACATGCTCCATAATATGAAGTTATATACTTGTAGCTCATATCCAACAATCATATTACACATATCTGCTATACTATAAATGAAGGAATGACAAAGATCAAATTCAAAGTAGTTTTATATTTTTGATAGCAAACATCAGAGGGTTAAGCTGAAATGCTTACAC
>WLWD01005501.1_pt1 | contig 16703 bp, 18 predicted proteins | sample 6712731 | NCBI WGS metagenome assembly WLWD01 (sample SAMN12718690, study PRJNA576275) | sponge metagenome | isolation source: marine sponge | host: Mycale hentscheli | place: New Zealand: South Island, Marlborough, Capsize Point | collected 2014-11-01
CATCGACAACAAAGGCCATTCCCTATAATGCAGCATATGGCATTGGAAGCATACTGGAATTCCTACACTTGATTTTGCCATTCAATAAAGAACCCAAAATGACGCGATTCCTTGCAGCCCAATTTGCCTTGTCTCATTATTTCAGTCATGCCAAAGCGCAACAGGATTTTAATTATAAGCCCTCCGTTTCTAATGAAGAAGGCCTTAATAAAACCATCGCATGGTTTAGCTCGAAAAAATCTTAGCCTGGATTTCTCACAAGTCATTTCCCTTGAAATCTAAGAATTTTAGGGTTTCAGACATCGGTGTTTAAGTGCAAACGGAAGTTTGAAGGGTTTGACTAAGTTTGAGCAAGAGAATTCTCATTTTATTGCCAGCGTCTAACCTACAAGTTTGAGTTTTTCGAGTTTTTTTGGTGTCGGCAATGCATTTGCAGCTTTTAAGATCGGCTTTGCTTTGGCTGGCAGTACGTTGAGTTGTTCTGTGATTTTTCCTCCAATCTGAAATTTACCGATTTGCACCCAACGATCCAATCTTTCCCAAAGAACACGCAATGAATGGCATTCGTCGTCAGGCCGGGCCTTTTCATCAAGCACCTGCTCATGGGTGATGAAGGTTGAAAATAAATTTCTGGCTTCCCATATAATCAAATATGCGAGCATGCACATGAAAATATGTCCCTTAACACGTTCTGGATTCCAATGCCTGATTGGTCGCATAAATAAGTCGGTGGTCTTTAATGCCCGAAATGCCTGTTCCACCTGAGCAAGTGATTTATAACGTTCACGCACCTAGCTGGTCTGTAGTTCATTTTCTATTACGTCAGTGGTGATAACATAGAACCCGTCAATTGCCTTATACGCTCTAAGCCGTTCTTCGTTAAGTTCAAACGTAAATTTTCCATCGTCATATTCATAGTTAAAAAATCGCTCCATCTTCCATTTATTTACCCAGCTAAAAAGGCGTTTGGCAATTACTTTCGAAGATTTCCAGCGACCGTTTTTGACATTTCGTTTGATCATTTGGAGTTTTTCTTTTGTCTTTTCCACCAACCGCAGACGAATTTCACGATCCTCTTCTTCTTTTTCAGGATTGAATGACAAAATGTATCGAACTCCTTCATCCTCAACTTCGACCAGTTTTTCACGATCAAAAATACCGAGTTGAATCGGGTGGGATTGGTCTTCGAGAAACTGATGGAATTCTTTCCGTGTAAGCGCTGAGATATAGTTCACTTTACTGTATTGCTCTTTTTCAAGGTCGTTTCGGCGTGCTTTGGTAACCATGCCACGGTCACCAATGAAAATCATCTCATTGATCTGGAAATCTGTTCGCATCGTGTCAATCCGCTCCATCACGGTTGTTTGATCCGAGGTATTTCCTTCAAAAACTTTCACCGCAATGGGGCGGCCGTCAGAATGGGTGAGCAACCCAATGACTATCTGCATTTTCCCTTTCTTGCCGTCTCTATTGTAGCCAAACATACTCAATGGACACTCAGTGCCCTCCATGTAACTTGATGTGATATCATAGAGATACATGCGATCACCTGTTTGGCCACTGCCAAACAGAGCTTTTTGAATCTCGTTCTGTTTTTCATGAATTTTTTCCAATGCACCATAGAAATCATGAAGCTTGGCCTGCATTCCTTCTGGTGCGACGACACGTTCGATACCACTCTCAGGCAAGGTTTCCCACAGACTGAGTTTTGAGTGAGGAAGTGGTGTAACAACTCGGTCAAGGATCATTGCGGTGAGCGCCATGCGATGTTTGTCTTCAAACGACTCGAATGCGTCGATAATTCCAAGTTCTGTTGCGATACAATGTGCCGTCCACGAAGCGCCAATAGGTTGCCCGGCAAGAAAGTCGAATTGCCTGGATATTACTGTTTCATCTCCACCTCGCAACGCCCGCTCGATTGCTTTTACCTGCAGTTCATCAATTCCAACCAAGCTGACTTCTCGCTTGAAGTCTGGTGTTCCGTTCTTATTTCGATAACTGTAGCCAATCCAGGGATGTTGATAGACTTTTCCACTCTTGACCCGCTTGTAATATTCGACTCTTCGTTTTCGCTTCATAGTCTTGCCTTTTTTAGATAACTATACATTAAGCTAAATAATAGGCAAATAGTCTTGCCTACAATTTTGGCAAAAAAATAAGTTTTAGCCTCAAAAAAGGCTAAAACCTTTCAAACTTCCGTGCAAATATCGCTGATGCCTGACGCCGCGCTTCATCTTAATATCTCAACATTGACGAATCGATTTCAATTGCCCAGGCGTCAACGCCGCCGGTCAAACTTTTTACGTCAGTAAAACCAGCCGCAGTTAACTGATCAGCAGCCATTAAACTTCTCATGCCATGATGACAAATTGTGACAATCTGTTTGTCTTTGAAGTCGATAATTTCATGGATACGGTCATCAAGTTCATTTAAAGGAATTAATAACGATCCTTCTATTTTAGAAAAATCATATTCTCCCGCACTTCGAACGTCCAAAAGTAGAACATTATCTGCGGCTTCGATTGATTTTTTTAGATCTACAGGTAAAATTGTATTCTTGTCTTCACTCATACGTTTGATATCTCATGCTGTACTTGCAAGCAGTAAGTTTTTCGATCCCGCTCGCGAGCGGGACCAAGGAAAGCGGGCAACAATGTCACGGAAACGTGTCGAAAACCTGGGCTGTCAGCATAAATCACTCTATCTTCATCATGTTCAATGGATAATAATAATAAACATATATACCTCATGGGAGGAATAATACTATTTATAATTATAGGTTTGGGTACTGCCAAAGTCATTTTAACCTCTAATGATAATAATGCCAATCCGGCAATTCTGAAAGCCGATCATCAGACAAATATAATTACAGAAGAAAATATAAATCGAGGTAAAAATTTATACAACTCATGCAACGGTGTTGGTTATTCCTGAAAAACATGGCTCATAATGGGGCCTTGAAGATGTTTATTTCATGCACTGAGAGCTCTCATCAAATCGCCCGTACTCCCGTACGGCAGACACCTCCTGTTTAATGTAAAATGCCACTGCTATGACCGTATGGCCATATTGCAAGAGTCTTTCACGGCAATTCTATTGAAATATAAACTGCTTATTATTAGTATGTTATGGCTTTAAATTGAAGTATTATGTGCTGCCTTTGCAATAAGGTATTTCATTAATAACAACAAATTTAAAGGAGGAAAAATAATGAATAGTAAAACACAAGCAACTACTGCCGAGAATGAATTCTACAGCCCGATGCTGCGAGCACTGGTAAAGGCCGAGGCAAAGAGGGATTGCCCCGAATTCCCCGACGAGCATTTTTTGAAGGCAGGGGTTGGGCGGTGCCTGAACGATGTACGCAGCGGATGAGACTGGATTCAAAAAGCAATGACGATTTTGAAGCTGGCGATCACCGTTAGCCGGTTCTTTATCAGCTTGAAAAGCCAGAGGCGGCTACGACTTACCCAAAACATTGCCTGTGCAGTTCGAGCAGAAGCTGATGAGATCGCCACGGCAAAAGACGATCCCTTTGCAGAGCATGCCGAACTTGATGGAGTCGCGATCTACGCCGCAGACGGTCATTGCCATGGAAGCTCAGCTCATGACCAGCTAATTGATCAGAAGCGTTACCCCGTCGGACATTTTTTTGCCATGAATCTTCGGACTCAAACGATGATTCATTTGGATGTAGCTCGTCTGAAGGTGAAAAAAGAGCATGATATAACCGCGTTGAAACGCTTGGAGGCAAATGCCCTGCGTATGGAAGAACCGACAGGGCGAAAGGTAATTATAGCCTATGATCCGGCGATCTACGACTTCGTCCAGTGGAATAACTGGAAGCAGTCGAAGGGGATTTACACCATCACTCGAATGAAGGAGAATACCAATTTACTAATCTGTGACGACCGTGAGTTTGACCGGGAGGATCCCCGCAATGCAGGCATAATCTCGGACCGGACGGGAGTAACAAATAGCGGTCGCAGGTTGCGTAAAATTGTTTGCATTGAACCGGCAACTGGAAAGAGATTTGTCTTCCTGACAAACGAAATGACATTGCCGCCGGGGTTGATCACTTTCATATACAAGAAGAGGTGGGACATTGAAAAAGTGTCCGACCAATTCAAAAATAAACTGATGGAAAACAGGGCCTGGGCAAAATCATTGAACGCTAAATGTGTCCAGGCGCAGTTCATGGTTCTGGCGCACAACCTCACCTTAATCCTGGAACGTAAACTTGAATCCGAGGAAGGCATATCCGATACCAAGATTGAAAAGAAGAGAACCCTGAGAATTCAAAAGGATCTGGCAAAGATCAAGGAGGCCGGAAGAAAAGAAACCCCGCTTGTTACACGACCCGATAAAGCCGTTCAGAGGTCGTTTCAGTTTATCCGATGGCTCAGGGACTCTTTGCTTGTCAAGACTCCCTGGAGGCAGGCTGTAGAGGCTCTGAGGCCCCTTATGACCGCATATTTGTCATGAAAAAACAAACACCGTTGCAACTCATGTGCAGCTTGTCATGGCGACCTGGCTCAGGGAAATCACCATTTAAAAGCGCCGTCGCTGATCTCTCTTGACAGCTGGTACATCCTTGCCCAAATCGAAAAATATCAAACCGGCCTACGTGGCAATAATCCCAAAAACAGCTTAGATATGCAAATGCGTCCATTTGCTTTAGCGTTATCAAATAAACAAGATATGCTTGATGTGACCACCTATATCTCAAGCCTAAAACAAACTCGCAGTGAATCCCCTGAAAAAACCATACATGCCGATATCACCAGAGGGAAACAACTTTATTCCACATGTATAACCTGCCACGGCGCCGACGGCAAAGGAAATAAATCGTTACATTCTCCATCATTAGTTGGACAACATGATTGGTATATTCTCAAACAAATGCAAAATTTTAAGGACGCTCTGCGAGGTACAGCAAAAGGAGATTCAACCGGTGCAATTATGCGTCATGCCGCATTAGTGATTAGCGGTGAAAATTCCATGAAAGATTTATCGTCTTATATCGCCACATTAAAATAGATTTTGCTCCTATGAAACTTAAGGATTTTTGTTAGGCTTCGGGTGTCAGTGTTCAGGTGTCAGATTTTTTTCCTGAAACCCGAAACCAGATGCCTGAAACCATGTTTTCTTATGTTACTATTAATCACGGCTTCCTGAGCGGGCTAGAAAGTCGCTCCTTTGAAACTTATACATTTTAAGGTCGGTACTGATTACCGGACAGGCTGTTCGTAGTTAGAGCCCATTCGGAAAGGGTATTTTGAGTATAAAATTTCTATATTCTTCATGGAATTGGGCTTGAATAAATTGCGTAACGTGTTATCTCGCAATAATTTAAAATCTAATTTAATTTACCATGGAGGCAACAATGATCAAGCAAATTCCAAATGACTCGGTGTGCAGCAGCAACCTATTCTTGCCGGTTCCGGATACGAACTTGAAAGAGCTCTTGTCTGAGGTTCTGGAAATGAGCCGTCGACATCCGGAAATTCTCGATAGCATTCGAAAGGATCAAGATGCAGTAGCGATAAAGAAAAAAGAGTTACGGCAAAAAGATAAAGCCTATTTTGAATCAAAATTCGAGGCCCTTCCAGAAATTTTGAGTGAAGTGGAACAAACGGAAGCTCCATCCCTTTATTTACAAGTGAGTCGTCCGCGAATGGAAGCCGAACTGGTGTTGATTTTTCTTGTCCTGCGAGGCTACTTCCATACCTTAAGCAGTTTATCATCAATTGAACGCTTACGGGATTCGGTCACAATTTTAGACTACTTGCAAAAACGTGATCTGCTTCTTCCCGGGATCACAACGATTGTTGAGAATGTAAATGCGGCGTCTAATGAAACACGAGAACAAATTCACCGTGCTCAGTGAGGGCCTGGACGATTTCAAGGAGCTGACATTCGACAGTACGTCCGTGGAAGGAAACGTAGAGTGGCCGACCGATGCGGGTATTCTGCTCAAGCTTATTGAGCGTCTGTTTAGTCTGGGTGGTAAACTTTCGAAGTATGGCGGTCCGTCACTCCGGGCATGGTGGATGGCAAGCTGGATTTCGTCTTTGCAAACGCTGCTGTTCAAGATCAATTCCATTGCCGGAAAAGCGAATAGTAAAAAGAGGATAAAGAAGTTCTATCGGAAATTTTTAAAGACAGCCTACAAAGCGCTGAGTTATCTGAAAAGGGAACTTGGAGAGATGAAAGAACGGAGCGCAAAACTCGATATGAAGCAAAGTCGTCGAGAAATGCTCGATGCCATTTTTAAGCAAATAGACGAGGATCTTGCAGATGGATATCATGTTCTTTTTTACTCGGAGAATCGGGTAATGAATGATGTCCATCTTCCTTCTGCGGAGAAGGTTTTGAGCATTTCAGATGAAGATGCAGCTTATATAAAGAAAGATCCTCGGCCCGCGAAAATAGGATATAAACCACAACTCGGTCGAAGCGGCAATGGTTTTATCCCTGTTTGTAAGGTTCCCAAAGGGAATGCCGCCGACTCGAAAGAATTTATCCCTTGTACTTGATTTAGCCATTGAGAACACCAAGGCGGCGCCTTCTTTAGTGAGCGTTGATGACGGTTATTCATCAAAGTCAAATTTAGAGGACGCAAAAGAAAGAGGGGTAGCCACTGTGAGTATAAGCGGCTCAAAAGGGAAACGGATTACGCCCGAGTCAGATTGGGATAGTCCTGCCTATCTTGAGGCTCGTCGCAATCGTTCAGCTGTTGAATCGCTCATGTTTGCACTTAAATATGTGTTTGGCCTGAAGCGTTTTCGACGACGCGGTCTTGAGGAAGTTCGCGCTGAATTGCTTGAGAAAGTCATTGCGTATAATTTTTGTCGGATGGGCTATATTCGTAAGCTCCGTCAAAAAGAAGCTGAAGCAAAACTGCGGCGAGTGGCTTAGGACGATCCCTACAAAATAGTGAAGTAAAGAAAACACCAAAGGGCTTCAACCACCGGGAGTACTGTGTTCAAAAATAATTAGGTCTTAACGACAAGTTGCTCGCAGAAAAGCTGGCGAATCGGCAACGATTATGTCAGACCCATGTTTCACCGACATTAAAATCAACAAATTGCGCCAAAATGGCACGGCAAAAATTGAGCAATTTGCCTTTTCGAATACGTGTCTGGTTAACCTGTCCGGACCTCCCTTTGAAATAGGGAGGTAATAAATATAAGAAACTTTAATTAAAAAGGCTTCCTTGTACATTAATTGTTAGCTGTGCAGTTACATTCCGATGATGCATTGGTGTCTCAGAACCCGTTAGTTAACTTGGATCCGGTAGTAGCGGTAATATAATTGGTGATTCTGTTTACCAGAAATCCCGTTTAGTATCTTATCAATAATATTCGTGTATTTTTTGGCAAGAGTTTAATAATTCAGAGCTGGAATCAATATGGTTTCTTTAAGTTTTTGAGCGGTTATAACCAGTTCTTTTCCCAACTTTGTCAAGTTGTATTTGTATGTTTTACCTGCCCTTTTTATAAGACCAAACACATTAAGTCTTTTAATAAGCCTTGATATTTTGCTGGTATTAAACGCGGGTAGTCTGGCCCTTATATCTTTGTTTTTAAATCCTGTGATGTTGTATTCCCCCCGCAGAACAGTAAGTAATAAGGACAGGTCTTCATGATAAAATAAATTGAACCCTTTGTAATTCCTGTTGCTCTGTTTTTTAGCTTGTGTGATTTTGTCGAGTCTTTTACGTCCGACTGTTTTGTTGTCAAAGGCAGAACCATAAATTCCAAAGTCGTTTATTGGAAGCCCGAACAATCAACCTAACGTGGACAAGCCACAACCAAACAGGAATGATTTAACATTGAAACAAAGGGATGCTTCACATCAGGCGTCAGAAAGTAGTTAGACCGTATTCGAAAAGGCAAATTGCTCAATTTTTGCCGTGCCATTTTGGCGCAATTTGTTGATTTTAATGTCGGTGAAACATGGGTCTGACATAATCGTTGCCGCTTCGACCGAGTTGTGGTTTATATCCTATTTTCGCGGGCCGAGGACCTTTCTTTATATAAGCTGCATCTTCATCTGAAATGCTCAAAACCTTCTCCGCAGAAGGAAGATGGACATCATTCATTACCCGATTCTCCGAGTAAAAAAGAACATGATATCCATCTGCAAGATCCTCATCTATTTGCTTAAAAATGGCATCGAGCATTTCTCGACGACTTGGCTTCACATCGAGTTTTGCGCTCCGTTCTTTCATCTCTCCAAGTTCCCTTTTCAGATAACTCAGCGCTTTGTAGGCTGTCTTTAAAAATTTCCGATAGAACTTCTTTATCCTCTTTTTACTATTCGCTTTTCCGGCAATGGAATTGATCTTGAACAGCAGCGTTTGCAAAGACGAAATCCAGCTTGCCATCCACCATGCCCGGAGTGACGGACCGCCATACTTCGAAAGTTTGCCACCCAGACTAAACAGACGCTCAATAAGCTTGAGCAGAATACCCGCATCGGTCGGCCACTCTACGTTTCCTTCCACGGACGTACTGTCGAATGTCAGCTCCTTGAAATCGTCTAGGCCCTCACTGAGAATTAGCCCTCACTGAGCACGGTGAATTTGTTCTCGTGTTTCATTAGACGCCGCATTTACATTCTCAACAATCGTTGTGATCCCGGGAAGAAGCAGATCACGTTTTTGCAAGTAGTCTAAAATTGTGACCGAATCTCGTAAGCGTTCAATTGATGATAAACTGCTTAAGGTATGGAAGTAGCCTCGCAGGACAAGAAAAATCAACACCAGTTCGGCTTCCATTCGCGGACGACCCACTTGTAAATAAAGGGATGGAGCTTCCGTTTGTTCCACTTCACTCAAAATTTCTGGAAGGGCCTCGAATTTTGATTCAAAATAGGCTTTATCTTTTTGCCGTAACTCTTTTTTCTTTATCGCTACTGCATCTTGATCCTTTCGAATGCTATCGCGAATTTCCGGATGTCTACGGCTCATTTCCAGAACCTCAGGCAAGAGCTCTTTCAAGTTCGTATCCGGAACCGGCAAGAATAGGTTGCTGCTGCACACCGAGTCATTTGGAATTTGCTTGATCATTGTTGCCTCCATGGCAAATTAAATTAGATTTTAAATTATTGCAAGATAACACGTTACGCAATTTATTCAAGTCCAATTCCATGAAGAATATAGAAATTTTATACTCAAAATGCCCTTTTCGAATGGGCTCTAGTTAGTTTACGCTTTCCCCCAGAATATTCCTGAATATCGAATGTCGAACAAGGAATTATGAATAAACGAAGGAAAAAACTTCAAAATTCGACATTTCTTGTTGCCCCGTGGGATTGATTGATATTATTTTTTTTGCGTTATCTATTACAGCATACTCAAAAGTGTAAACTATCCTGTAAAACATCTCAAAATAAACGTAAATAAAATGGAATTACTCACATCAACGTACAAAGAAAAAATTAGTGGTGTTCTTAGCTGTTTCGATAGATTGATAATAACGGGGACACTTCCTCAAATATGTTATGCCCAAGGGATGACATCCTACCTTTGCGGTCAAGGAGAACGTATTTTTGACTATCCCAAATTTGCGGAACCGTTTAAGAATCAATTGCGAGCCAATGCTCAACAGATAGCAAAAGACAATAATATTGAAATGGAATTTGTGGCGAAATCACATATCCGCAAAGAAGATTTAGTTAAAAGTTTTGGATAAAAAAGGGATTCATACAGGCTTGGTCCATATTATTTCAGCCATGGAAGCCTGTAGCAGTTATAAACCATGGCATGACACAGAGTCGGGCAAAACATTCCTCAAAGGTACGCACGGTAAATGTTTGCACTATTACTTCTATTTCATTGACCCTTATCTTGGTTACGGCTATGTCAGAGTTCCTACCTGGCGCCCGTTTAAATTACAGATATATATTAACGGGCACAATATATTAGCCAACGAACTGGACAAACAAGGCATAAAGTATTCTATGATAGACAACGCATTTGATTACATCGAAGATTTTGACAAGGCGCAAACTGTCTGCGAGAATATGGACATTCAAAAAATACACAAAAGACTTGATGAACTAGCCAAAACATATTGTCCGGTACATGCATCATTCAATCAGGTATGCCATTGGAGCATAATGCAGACTGAATATGCTGCAGATATTGTTTTTAAAAACTAGGAAGACCGACAATCGATATATTCAGAACTGACTGCGACTGCTATACATACGGTAAAACCGGATAACATTGCCACTTTTCTCGGACACAAAACAGATCCCAGATGCCAGGGCGAAATAGGCAACAATTATAATATCCGTATCGAAGGGAGCCGTATTAAACATACAATGGGTAAAAGCTCAATTAAAATGTATGACAAATTCTCCAAATTGCTCCGTCTTGAAACCACAACTAATGATATCAGTTTTTTTAAACACTACCGTGAGGTTGAACACCGTGACGGCAGCAAATCCATGTGCTATGCCCCTTTGAAAAAAACATTTACAGCCTTTCAGTGTTAGGTTTATTGTTCAGGGCTTCCAATAAACGATATTTGGAATTTATTTCTGCCTTTGACAACAAAACAGTCGGACGTAAAAGACTCGACAAAATCACACAAGCTAAAAAACAGAGCAACAGAAATTACAAAGGGTTCAATTTATTTTATCATGAAGACCTGTCCTTATTACTTACTGTTCTGCGGGGGGAATACAACATCACAGGATTTAAAAACAAAGATATAAGGGCCAGACTACCCGCGTTTAATACCAGCAAAATATCAAGGCTTATTAAAAGACTTAATGTGTTTGGTCTTATAAAAAGGGCAGGCAAAACATACAAATACTACTTGACAAAGTTGGGAAAAGAACTGGTTATAACCGCTCAAAAACTTAAAGAAACCATATTGATTCCAGCTCTGAATTATTAAACTCTTGCCAAAAAATACACGAATATTATTGATAAGATACTAACACTGAAAGGCTGTAAATGTTTTTTTTCAAAGGGGCATAGCACATGGATTTGCTGCCGCCACGGTGTTCAACCTCACGGTAGTGTTTAAAAAAACTGATATCATTAGTTGTGGTTTCAAGACGGAGCAATTTGGAGAATTTGTCATACATTTTAATTGAGCTTTTACCCATTGTATGTTTAATACGGCTCCCTTCGATACGGATATTATAATTGTTGCCTATTTCGCCCTGGCATCTGGGATCTATTTTGTGTCCGAGAAAAGTGGCAATGTTATCCGGTTTTACCGTATGTATAGCAGTCGCAGTCAGTTCTGAATATATCGATTGTCGGTCTTCCTGGTTTTTAAAAACAATATCTGTAGCATATTCAGTCTTCCCCAACAAAAAAAAAAAAAATTATTCTCCAATGGCCATACCTGATTGAATTATGCATGCCCGGACAATATGTTTTGGCTAGTTCATCAAGTCTTGTGTGTATTTTTTGAATGTCCATATTCTCGCAGACAGTTTGCGCCTTGTCAAAATCTTCGATGTAATCAAATGCGTTGTCTATCATAGAATACTTTATGCCTTGTTTGTCCAGTTCGTTGGCTAATATATTGTGCCCGTTAATATATATCTGTAATTTAAACGGGCGCCAAGTAGGAACTCTGACATAGCCGTAACCAAGATAAGGGTCAATGAAATAGAAGTAATAGTGCAAACATTTACCCTTGCGTACCTTTGAGGAATGTTTTGCCCGACTCTGTGTCATGCCATGGTTTATAACTGCTACAGGCTTCCATGGCTGAAATAATATGGACCAAGCCTGTATGAATCCCTTTTTTATCCAAAACTTTTTTAACTAAATCTTCTTTGCGGATATGTGATTTCGCCACAAATTCTATTTCAATATTATTGTCTTTTGCTATCTGTTGAGTATTGGCGCGCAATTGATTCTTAAACGGTTCCGCAAATTTGGGATAGTCAAAAATACGTTCTCCTTGACCGCAAAGGTAGGATGTCATCCCTTGGGCATAACATATTTGAGGAAGTGTCCCCGTTATTATCAATCTATCGAAACAAGCTAAGAACACCACTAATTCTTTCTTTGTACGTTGATGTGAGTAATTCCATTTTATTTACGTTTATTTTGAGATGTTTTACAGGATAGTTTACACTTTTGAGTATGCTGTAATAGATAACGCAAAAAAAATAATATCAATCAATCCCACGGGACCAACAAGAAATATCGACTTTTGAAGTTTTTTCCTTCGTTTATTCATAATTCCTTGTTCGACATTCGATATTCAGGAATATTCTGGGAAAAAGCGTAAACTAACTACTTTCTGACGCCTGATGTGAAGCATCCCTTTGTTTCAATGTTAAATCATTCCTGTTTGGTTGTGGCTTGTCCACGTTAGGGTCTAATTAAAAGTTTCAGTTTGGCATTTTTGTTTTCAGGCATAAAGAATGAATTGAGTTCAGGGCTTCAGTATTAAGTTTTCCGGCAATAATCGTTGTTTTCAGATGCACTTCTTTTCATCATTATTCCTGTGATTTTCACATTCGCTTCTCTTCGGCCTTCGGAGGAGTCGCCCCAGCCCGTATGGTCAAAAAATTCATCCGTTGGGATTTTGGGATGAGATTTCCGGAATTTGAGGTGGCAAAATATCAGATCGACTGAACGCTCGCAAAATAGATCGATCTCGCAAGTCAGAAAATAATTAAGATGTTAAATATTAATTATAAATATTTTATGTTGAGCGGCGCCTATTTTTCTCCAACTGCCAATGCGAACGGCTGGCACAACACCGACGTTGCCATTGCCTTTAGCGCCACCGACAATCTTTCAGGCATCGACGCCGTATCCCCTGATATAGTCGTAACCACTGACGGCGCCGCAAGCATCACGGTCCGCACCAGTACCGACGGCATTGCTCAAGGCTGCGCGGATGCCGCTAGGCATACGTATTTTAATTGTTTGTTAACCGTCAGTCAGGGACCGATTATAGCGCAAATTTGGGCAGATGCGCACGAGTTCGATGCCTATACCCCACCATTAACACTGGTGCAATGCCGCGATAACGCTATGGATTTACATAATAATGCCGTGGGTAGAGAGTTGGCCAATATCCCTTGTTCGTCTCCTCCAACACTGACATCCGAACAATGTTGTCAGAGAAATGTTATTAATGCATTGAAAACAGAGCGTTTAGAAATGATCTCGGGAGGAGCCTTAATTCCTACCGGCGGATGTGCTGTTACAATTACTCCGCCATAGCGATTACCTGTTTTTTTGATGCGGAGATAGTTTGAATCTTGTTAACAACGAAGGAGCAATAATGATAGCGAAACAAAAATTCCTCGCGGATTACCCGCGATTTATATCCGTTATTTTTCTCATTACCATTTTCAATATTAATATTTTTGCTTCAGATGCTGAGTCTTTATTCCCTGAAGGGTTTAGTGGAGTTCAGTAATCAACCTCCTGCATAGCAGGAGGCATTAGGATTCCCCCTCGAAGGGGGACGTTACGTAGAAAAAGCCCCGCTGGGGCTGTATTGCCGTTATTAGAATTCTAAGTTTGGTTGATCGTTATCTAACTTTTCTTGATTCCTCATATATTCTCTTATTGCCTCCTCATTCATACCAACAGTGTTCACACAGTATCCGCGAGCCCAAAAATGCAGCCCTGTCATACGACGGATATTTAACAGTTCCCGGTGAATGCGGACTGCACTTTTTCCCTTCACAAAACCGATCACACTAGAAACACTAAACTTAGGCGGGATACTCAAACACATATGAACATGGTCTGGCATCAAGTGCCCTCCCAGTAATTCTACTTCACGCTGACGACATAGTTCCCTCAACATGTCACCCATACGACTTCTTAATTTACCATACAATTTCTTCTTACGATATTTCGGCACAAATACCACATGGTACTTGCACTCCCATTTCACATGTGATAATCTCTTCCAGTCATGCATCTGTTCTTCCTCCATTTTGGCCAACGGGGTTTTCTTGGAGGAAAAACTTTACTCGATTTACATTACATCAAAAGCCACGGACCGGTCGAACCTATACGAGTCCTCCGCCAGAGGCGGAGGTTTACTAAGAAAATTAGTTTATTGGATAATGAATCATCTGAATTAGCCATGGTCAGGCGAGCAGAGTTGCTTATTAATTTTGGAGATGCAGATAAAGGCGCTAACATTCTAAGGAAGATATTGGATGACAATCCCGGGAATATAAAGGCAAATTTAATATCGGGAAATATGTATCTTAAGTTGCAACTGTATTCCATGGCTATTGAACATGTGCAAAACGTGCTGAAGAAAAACAGAAAACAGATTCATGCACGGATTATTTTAAGCAAGTCTTTCATTGGCTAGGAAAGGTATAAGGATGCTATAGAAATTATGGAGTCGTTATTGGATCAGTTGCCACATAATCTGGAACTGAAACTGCAATTAGCAGCCGCCTACCATCGGACAGGAAATCAATCTGAAACAATCGCTTTGTGTAAAAGCGCCATAACTCAGTTTCCGGATTCGATATTGCCAATGGTAAGCTTAAGCAATTTTTATAGAGATTATGGAAATTACGACGAGGCTATTTCAAGTTATCGAAATGCATTAAACACGTTTCCGGAAAACCCGATCATTGCGAATAACTTAGCGATGCTTTTGGCTGAAAGAGAGGAAACATTATCAGAAGCTAAATTATTGGCGGATAAATTATTAAAGCAATTTCCCAATCATGCGGCGATTGCGGATACTGCAGGTTGGGGCTATTACCATGAGGGAGAGTTTGAACAAGCAAAAAAATTGTTTGAGCGATCATTGAATTTAGATCCAAACAACGCAGTTACTTATCTACATTTGGGCAAAGCGATGATCGGCATGAAGGAGTTTGATTTAGCGGAAAAAGCACTCAGCGCGGCATTGATTCTATCCAGATCGAGACCCTTCAAAGGTGATGATGAGATTCTCAGACTATTGGAGGCGGTCAGGAAGAAAATTGAATAGTTTTATCGTTCAATTTGGCATTTTAGCCCGGTTTTTTCACGACAACGTTTATGAGAAAACCGGGCTAGCTATTCGTCGTGAATTGGAAAGGTCAGGCGCCTACTTCGGTTGCTATGGATTCAGCGGTTTTAACTATTTCATCAAAAATATAGTCGATATCTTTGAATTCTAAGTCGGGATTAATTAATACTAATCGAATGACTAATTGATCTTTAAGATAGGAGTAATTTATCATTATCTTTCCAGATTGAATTAGGCGATCACGCAGGGTTAAATTAAATTTATCAAGATTCATATCTTTCTTGGGGATATATCGGAAGCAAACCGTTACGGACTGCGGCATTGCCACTAATTTCAGATGCATCGAGTTTTGAATAATTTGCACAGAATGATTGGTCAGTTCGAACAATTTATTAATTCGATCTTTGTATCCGGAATCTCCAAAATACTTCCAGGAAAACCAGAGTTTTAAGACATCTGCACGCCGTCCACATTGAATGGAATCTTTACCCAGATCGTAATCTTTGAATTCATGATCATGGAACAAATATTCATCGTTGTCGCATGCGCATGCATTATTTAGAACGTCGTTATCTTTGACCAGCAAAACTGAACAAATGAGTGGAATGCTCATCATTTTGTGAGGATCCCAAGTCAATGAATCAGCATGTTGAATTCCTGCGAACAGGTGGGCATGGGAATCGCTTAGCAGCACTGATCCGCATAACGCGCCGTCAACATGAAGCCATACATCATGTGTTTTGGCGATCCTGGAAATCGGTTCAATTGGATCAAATGCTCCTAACACGGTTGTTCCAGCTGTTGCGACGATTAAGAATGGGTGGTCTCCTTTTTTTTGGGAAGCGTGTAAGGCGCGTTCTAAATGATCGACTTGCATGCATCCTTTGTGATCGGATGGAATTTTTATTAAATTATCGGATCCGATCCCAAGCAGATTTGCTGCTTTATTCAGGGAATAGTGTGCTTGATCGGACACGAACATTGTCAAGGCTGAATTTCCTTTTATTCCCTGATGTTTAAGTTCAGGAAATTTTTTATTGCGGGCGCAAAGCGCTGCAACTAAATTTGCACTGCTGCCGCCTGATACGAATTGACCGCTGCCTTCTTTGAATCCGATTATCCGATTCATTTTTTTGATTAGTTCGATTTCCATCAATGTTGCAATCGGAGCGACTTCATAGGTATACATCGAAGTGCTGGTTAGGGAAGTGACTATTTCAGCAATGAATGCTGTTATATTAAATCCACCATATAGCTGATTAAAAAAATATTTGTGCCCTGTTTTTACGCTTTCTGATAGATATGATTCTAGTAATTTTAATAATTGCTCTGATGAAATTCCACTTTCTTGGATGCCGACATCAAAAATCGCGGCAAGTTTTTTAGGGGGGATATTATTTGTAATCAACGAGTTATCGTCACGAATCGTGTTAATATAACTGCGGGTAAGTTCAAATAGCTTATTTAATATTACGGCGTCGTTATTCATCTGGTTTGGGTACTATTTCAAAAATTTATTAGCTTAGCCTGCATTATGCATAAACTTTTTATTACGAGTCAACATATCATATAATTTCAATGAGTTACAGTATTATCCGGGTTCGAAATAGTTTCCGCCACGGTGGATTTCAACACTATTCCTGTACGCGGATAAATGCCGTAACTCATTGATATTACGCAATGTTTTGACTCTCATTACAAATGTTT
>WLWD01005634.1_pt1 | contig 16699 bp, 11 predicted proteins | sample 6712731 | NCBI WGS metagenome assembly WLWD01 (sample SAMN12718690, study PRJNA576275) | sponge metagenome | isolation source: marine sponge | host: Mycale hentscheli | place: New Zealand: South Island, Marlborough, Capsize Point | collected 2014-11-01
TCTTTGCTGCGGATGGTTGTTGTGATTGGATGGAGTCTTTGCTGTGGACGGTGTCTTTGTTGCGGGGATGGTGTCTTTGTTGTGGATGGTGTCTTTGCTGCGGATGATGTCTTTGTTGTGGATGGTGTCTTTGTTGTGGATGGTGTCTTTGTTGTGGATGGTGTCTTTGTTGTGGATGGTGTCTTTACTGTGGATAGTGTCTTCACTAGACATTCACTAAGTTTTCATTTTTGATATTATAATAGCTATTCTTTGTACTATTATATGAAATAAAATCATTATATTTTTTGTAGCAAAAGAACCATCAGATAAATGGTGGAGGTTTGCTGATTTTATTACTGGAGAAGAGTTGAGGAGAAGCTCTTACAGATCTGATCAGACATTTGTGACTAACGAAATTCCTGAAGGAGTTCAACAAGCAGAGGAAGTCAAAGTAGCTGCAGATAGAAATGAGGAGCAAATTAAAACTAATAATTTAACAGAAGAACCTGAGTCTATTTCTTCACAAACTTCTCCTACACCAGCTCATCCTTCTCCTACTCCAGCTTCCACATCTACTTCAGAAGGAGACAAAGATGGCATTCACAAAAGTCATTCAGACGGTAAGGAGATATCAAAATTATGAATTTGATAAACCCTTATCATTAGACTGACCCTCCGGTACTTCTATAGTGTTATTGTTATATATTACAGCATGTAGGTTTATGCTAGTCTCTAATACAAAAGTTTGACTTGCATGAAAAAGTCAGTCGGAGTGGGTTAACTCCATAACAACTAGATATTCGCTAGCCATCGATTACAAAGTCATCTCAGACAAAAAGAATAACTTATCTGCTACTATTCAGATATCATTATCGGTCAGGCAATTAAGGGTGCCCTGCCACTAGAACCTGTGGTCATTTAATCATTCAGTATAATAGCGCGGAACTGCCTGTAACCCAATCCCAAGTTACTCTCTATTCATGCAAGGTCAGCACTCTTGTTGTACTTTAGTGCCAAAAATCTACCAGTTACAGTGAAGCGTGAGGACAAGCGGGTCCCAGAACTAACTGTTGTATAATATTCCGAAACAGTCACTTCAAATAATACTTGCAATGTAAGGGATTGGCTACTATTCAGACTCCACTGCATATAGACTCCGTCATCATCACTTCAGTACCCATGTGCTGCATGTATGTGCTCTCATCAAGCATTGCTAGCTATGGGTAGTGTAGTCCAGACAGGTACCCATGTGCTGCATGCATGTGCTCTCATCAAGCATTGCTAGCTATGGGTAGTGTAGTCCAGACAGGTACCCATGTGCTGCATGCATGTGCTCTCATCAAGCTTTGCTAGCTATGGGTAGTGTTAGTCCAGACAGGTACCCATGTGCTGCATGCATGTGCTCTCATCAAGCTTCCATCCTGAAGATTCTGGAGATGGCCTGTTCTGTTCACTTATGAATCTCTGCCATCAGGATAATTGGCAGACACGATCTTCTGAGAGAGAAACTCAAACAATTTTTGTGTATTGATATCATTTCGTAAGAAATCTCATTCCTTTGCCTCACTTTTGTCTTGTAGATGCTTTGATGCTGTTGTCTGTAAGAGTCCCACACTAAGTCTACCCGGGTAGATTGTTGTAACTGCTCTGTTATATGGGGATCAAAGACGATGCTGGCATACTCACTTAATGTAGATATTGTAAGTAAGTGTACCAGAGCAGCACTGGTACACTGCTTGGTCTTCAGAGCTGGACATCTGAAAAGAGAAAGAGCATTTCTCTTCGTTTGATCATGACTGGAACTAGTACCATCCAATATCACTGCTTTCTGGTACTTTGTGTACTGGTCTTTGCTCAGAGTTTCAACAGATCACACTGTTTCACTGATAGACTCATCCATTACAGTTTGCAAGTTCAGCTTCAACAGCTCTCAGGAGATGTTTCAAGAAATGGATTCCCCATATCATGAAACACTTGTATAAGGGAGAGAAATTGCTGCTTGAACAATTTTTGAGCAGAAAATTTTTCTTCATGATGATAATGCTTCTCAGCTATATCTGGGTTAAACTGAGTCAAAATCCTTTCCTCGTCATGCCTGCTCAGGTCCAGCAATCCTCCACTTTCTAAAGGCTGCTGGGTTTTCAGTCAGTCCTACAACACCACTGCAACTATTTACCATCATATTGTTTTGTTCATGGCCTGATCTATAGGCATTGCTGAGAAGTGATTTATAGTCTTAGTAACAACCCAGTGACCATGGTCTTGAAATTCCTTGACAATAGACTGTGGAATGTTTTCTAAGTCATGAATATGGACTGGCAGCCAGTGAGCACAGTGAGTATGGTCTAATGCAAAGCCATGGGACTATTGACTTTAGAGACTCAACACAGAGAGGAAATTTTTTCACTATTTTCCGTGACAAAAAAAATGAGCACCACCATGAGTTCCATTCAAAGTGCAGTGTCCCTTGACGCATTGCAATTTGCAGTAGCACAAGTTATCTTGCTCAGTTATCATTCTCTACCATTGGTTAAGTTACATAAGTTCCCTCTCCTGCTCTCTTTGTTCTAGAACTATCTGAGCTTTTCTTATACCCCACCTTTCCTTTCTTCAGCTCTTCTTCTTGAGTTATGGAGTCCCCTTTCCTTTGTCAATCTCTCCTGCTTCTGAAATTCTGTCCTTTTGTACTTTCACCTTCCTTTTGGAAACTAACCCCTGCTTTTATTCCTCGATTCCACTCACTTTTTAGTTACAATTAATCGCTCGCCTTTTTGCCTTCTCTTCCCATCCATTTTAAACCTACACCGCCTTACCTCGCCGATTCCACACGCTTTATAGTCACGATTAATCACCTCTCACCTTCTCTTCCGTAGTTTCGCCTTCCTTTTTGAAACCCACGACGCCTTCTGTTGTCAATTGCACCCACTTTTTAGAATTAACCGCTTTCTACTGAATATGGCGATATTTTACCAAACCATACAAGCTCATGAATACACACCGTCGGTCGTCGTTTTACTGACACACAAGCGTATTATATAGATTATGAATGTAGAAGCTACTGTACATTGTATTAAGCTCAGTTTTCAAGGGCCTTGTGCCTCATCATTGCCTCATATAAGCACCTTGACTTATCGTACACACTTAGTTTGCTCTTCTTTTTACAAAGTTTTCATCTTCTAAGGGCAACTCTGGTACATAAGCTATACCTTCAATAGCTCTTCTTTGTGAAACTGTGTGGTGGAACCATTGGCAACTGTAGTTACACAAGAAACCAGCCCCTGCCTAACACTGTTTTTTTCTGAAGCTGTCAAGGGAATGCCCAGGTTAGTGATGAAGCAGCTCTAAAACACCATTAAACGGCCCAGCAAATTATATTTAGGTTGCCTATTCTCGAAAATCCTGAAGTACTGTTGGAAGTTCAGGAGAGGATTCACTACCTCTACGCTGCAATACAGTGGTGGAGCGCCCCAAAAAATCCTAATGAGCCACCATTAATTTTAGCTTGCTAACTCTGTCCAAGTGTTAGATCCCACTGTAGCTTTCTCTCGCAACAGGGTTCTGCGAGAGCTTCAGGGATTCTTTCTAGCACCTCCTATAACACCAGTTAGGACTGGAATTTTAGAAGACAATGATACAACACTCGCGTGAAGTTTATATTTAAAAAGCAAGCACTGCTCAATGTGCGCAGTCAGTCACACTTGCCCCCATTGAAGTGCAGTTTACGTGGTTGAATAGTTTTAAACAAAGAATGGCGAAGACATGCTGTACAAGCAGTAGCAGTAAAACTAAGATTAGATTCTTCCTGGGCAATGTGAGTACTGTAAGTAGGAATGGCGGAAAAAATTATAAATGAATGAAGAAATTTCCAACTGGCTTGAAACTTTGGACACAGCTTCAAAAGCTTCAAACTACAGAATAAATATAAATAAAATAAACAGTCAAAAATTAAAAATAATCATTTTTTATGGTGCAGTATAGGTAAGCCAAGTAACTAGGTTAGGGCCCAGTTGCTCTTGGCTATCCAGCACTTGACCATAGCCATTGTCAGTGCTCTTCCTTTTGTTGGAGTGGTTGACCTTTCAGTTTCTGAACTGAAGCTGGAACTGTTCTTAATGCTAGGCTGCCACTCGGGATTAAATCTCCCTGCCATAGAAATTTAGTAGAATTGTTGAAGTGTTCAGTGTGTATAAAGTTTCAAGACAGGCTTTGCTGCATGAGAAACTTCAATCCTGACTTTATTAATGGTTCAAGACATTTAGAGCTTCCTGCTACAAGGATCACACAGCCAGTGACATGCACACATGAGTGATGTTGCTATTGAAAAAGAATCTTCATTGTCAGTCTTGGACTCCTCCAAAGGGTGGCCTTTATCAGATCATTAGACGAAATTAACCAGATGTTGTCCATGACCCAAAGCTATTTCGAGCTTTGAATTTAATGCTTCATTGTCAGTAATCTCCAAAATCATAGCATGATAGATGAACAAAGAGACAGGATGACTGCTATGCCATCTCATGCATGTGCCATGTGCTCAAGTTTAGCAGTTTTTCATGCTATTATATCTCCTAACTTGCTTTTTTTAGAATTAAGTATGTCTTATAATTAAATATTGTAAATGCATTTAGATTGAGATCTAGATATTTGTTTCATGTTTGATTATTAGGTAAAGTGATTCCTGAGAAGCACAAGTTCACTGATGAGGTGACATCAGCAATATTTAATAAACAAAGCATCAGAAGAAAGATAGCCAGTATTCTACTGAAAGGACTCCCTGGATCTGGCAAGACATCGTTGTTGGATCGTCTCCTGAACAAGCCACTTCGTGTGTACTATCCCTCTACGGGCATGTGTGAGAAAATAGTAGTAGTTCAAATAGGCCCCTCCTCCACACATACTTCAGCTTACACCTGTGAAGACAACACATGGAAAGTCACTGACTTTGATGAGTCTGTGGTTTCTCAATTGGATAGTTACAAAGAGTTTATTCCAGGAAATGCCATAAAAAGGCCACGGCTGCAGCATTATGAATCCAGTCCATACCAGCTAGACTATCCAGGGTCTGACATTCAGTATCACGTGAGAGAAGTACTGAATAAACACAACATAAAAACTATTGCAGATTTGCAAACTAAAAATTCTCTTTACATCAGAGATACAGGCGGACAGGTGGAATTTCAAGAGAGCCTTTCTCTTCTGATTTTTGGTCCTTCTATTTTTATCTTTGTCATGAGAACTGACATTGACATTCATACAAAGAACATCATTCAGTACAGATCAGCCAATGGAGACATTATCAACCAGTATCAATCCTCTATTTCTACAATGGATGCTCTCATTCAATTCCTTACCAGTGTTTCTGCCATACAGACTACTGAAGAAGGTGTGCTTGAGAAGTTTACCTCAGTGTGTCATGAGCCTATTGTCTTTATAGTAGGTACACATATTGACAGAATCACTTCAGAAGCTCAATCAGTTCTTGACAGCATCAATCAACTGCTTCACAAAATGATTTGTGAGAGAAATTTTTTCCGATTTGTTCGTTATTCTAATGGTCTTTTGAATACCATCATTTATGAAGTAGACAATACCAGTAGTGAAGACCACCAGTTTCAGAAACTTCGCTCAGATATCAACACATTCATTCACGATAGAGATGAGTTTTTGATTGAATATCCTGTGAGTTACCTTCTCTTCTGTCTGGAACTACAAAGTATTCACGAGACTGTCTTATCGATGGATTATTGCAAGGAATTGGCAGCAAAGTTTAATATTGATGAGGACGAGATTGGGTCACTTCTTCATTTCCTTCATTTCAGAGTAGGTATTATCCAGCACTATGATATTGAAGGTCTATCAGATGTCATTATTAAAGAGCCTCAAATTCTCTTTGACAAAGTCACTGAACTTATACTGAAAACTTTCTTGTCATCTGCATCTATACCAAAGAGTCAGCAAGACAGTTTCTGCAAGAGAGGAATTTTAGAAGCTTCAGTTTTTAAAAATATTTTGAGTGAGAAGGACAAAATCACACCAGACCAGTTTCTCAAGTTTCTTCTTCACCTTCGTGTAGCTGTTTCTATTACCGACAAGAAGGGAGTGCTCAAATATTTCATACCTTCAGTTCTGAATCATGTCGAAAAGTCTCCGTCAGATATAATCAGCACTGTTATTGCTCCTCTTGCCATCACTTTCAAACTTGGTCACTGTCCTAAAGGATTGTTTGGTATGCTCATTTCTTACTTACTGAATCCTAAAGGAGATCAGAATCTAACATTTGATTTGTTAGAAAACCAAATTTACCAAGATCAAGTGTCTTTGCGGGTGAAATCTTCAGTTGATGAGGACAAAATTTGCCTCAGAAGTCATCTCTCTCATCTTGAAGTCAGTGCTGTTCTTGAGAATTACCCTCCAAATGAGTTTGCTCTTCCAAGAACAATTTCACCGAGTGAAGTTTGTAGTAAACTTCGGCAAACATTCGATACCTGTCTTCAATTATCTCTAAATAAGTTGCACTATGACTACGGCAAAGTGGAGCCTTATTTCAGTCTGAAATGTCACCTTGAGAATTGTTGTGAATTGCATGAGGTCAAATTAGAACGTACATCGTGGGCTTTGCACTGCAGTGCTCACAATATACGAATAGCTCCCTCAGAACCTGGAATGCTTTGGTTTAATGAAGGTAGGTAATGTTTAAAAAATCTAATACTTTATTATTATAATTATATTCTGTGTTCTTCTTTAGAATTCTCTACTCATTCAAAACATTCAGTTGGCACCAGTAGTGAAGAAACTCCGTCTCAGAATGCTTCCTTAGGTGATGTCAATTTTACGCCCGACAAGACATCCTCAAAGGACGTCAAATGTATGTCACTCTGTGTTGTATTGTGTTTGTTGATTTATTTGTTTCAATATATAAGTAACTATTAGCTGTAGTCTCACGAGCCAGACCCTTTACCGACCGAGCGGTGGAGGGAAGCGTCTGGTCACCATCCATACAATGTTTTGTTCTATGGGAATGTAATTAATGTGTTTGTTTACTTCCTGCCAGGATGATGTGGTCAGCTTTAAAGTGTTTGGCTAAATTGGCTTTTGCAGAGAATTGCTAAAAAAAAAATATACCAGCATTGCTTTGATCATCACAAACTAGAGACAGCAAGAAAAGTACATGCTAGCCCTAAGAAAAAAAACCCTGAAGGCTAGCAAAGAAATTCTCTGAGACAGTTGGAAGTGATACTAGTAATCCCATTCCTTTATAAAATATAAAACTTTGATTAATTTATTTGTAGCTAGCCCAGCATCCTTCATTCATTTCCTTTATATATTGCAATTATCATAGGTAGAGCATCCAGAGGAATTGTCACTTCAGAGGAGCATGCATCCAGTGACAACAGTCCCGTTGAGGCGGCTCAGTGTCCAAGATATTTTGCAGCTGCTGCTACATCAGGTAACTGGCTAGAAGTTAGTGGTTTAAATGCTCTTCATTATTTGTTATAATTTTCAGGTCTTGAATTTTCTTTAAGCAATTTAACATTGCTAGAGTGGACAGACAAAGATGGCCAGCCACAGACTCTCAGGGTGAAAGATGAGATGAGTGTTAAGTGGGAGGAAGTTGGAGATTTACTGGAACTAACTCCGGCTCGCTTACAAAGTATTGATAGCCAGCGTCGGGGAGAAGTCAGGCGGTGTTGTCGAGATGTACTAATGGACTGGATAAAGAATGGGTCTTCTCGTTATCCACCAACTTGGGATGGATTGATAAAGTTACTTATAAACTTAGAACTTAGCTCAATTGCAGACACCTTAAAATTAGCTCTAAAAATGACTTAAAATGCTTTTTTGTTTTTTTCAATATTCTTTTTAATACTTCGATTTTATTTTTAATAATCCCAGTAGCTATACCTAAATGAACTGTACTTAAATTAGCAATACTTTCAGCAGCATAAGTACTTCAGATGCATCAATAAATATATTATTATTTGCCCTCTATCATTAAGCTATGTATATCTGGTTGGTTGTCACTGTAGCTTCTGGTTCTGACTAAATAAGAATATTTATCCGATAATGTAACTTCAAGTTAGCTACAAGTTAAAGGGATTTACCAACATCATTTTATCTCCTATGTGAAAAGCAATCCAATAAAAAGTAACAGCTGAACTTAATTTATTCAGTTGCTAACAACAAAAGCAAATACATAATTAAAATTTAAACTGAAATGATTATTATTATCGGTGTTGCTATTGTTGTTATTATTGTTGTTATTATTGTTACTCATAGCTATATCAATTGTTATCAGTATTTTTTGGTGACAAATTCATTTTTAATTGTACCATTGAAATTGAAAACATTTCACCATAAAAATAAACATCATGCCCTCTGTCTGTCTAAGTCATTTCAGTCTGTTTCTTATTATTTTCTACTTTAAACTGAACAAATACATGCAAACACCATGTTGCTTGGAATTACTATTCCATTGTTCACTATTAATAAAGCCGCATCTACAGGCTCTTCATCATCCACCTTTAACCATTTAACGACACTGTATGCATCTGATTCCTTCTGTTTATCATCTCCATCATGGCTAGAGTTGAGAACATGCCTTCATTACTCCTCCCCTCTGCTGTGGTGGGTGAGGCAAAAGTGTTGGTATCTCTGGCCACTACTCAGAACCTGCAATGTTTTGGTTTAATGGAGGTAGATAGTGTTTAAATAAATTTAATTCTTTATTATTATAATTGTATTCTGTATTCTTCTTTAGAATCCTCTACTCGTTCAAAATCTTCACTAGCTGAGACAATATTTCCCAAGTACCAAGTAAGTCGGTTAACATTGCTATGAAGGACTTCAATAACTTTTTCATTACTATAAATAGTAGACTCAGACTAAGTTGGCACCAGTAGTAAAGAAACTCCGTCTCAGAAAGCTTCCTTAAGTGATGTCAATTCTACTCAAATACCCGACATTGCTATTGCAATATAATCTCCTTCCAAAAGAACGAGCAATCTGTTAGCTATTTTAATGAGGCATCAAAATAGTAGTGATGTGTCTCACCTGCTGTGTATACTGCAATGGTAAGTAGGAGAACATGCAGTCTTACTTATTCATATCTGGTTAGGCTCCAGAAATATCACCTAATGTACTCCAGAGGCCCTTTTCAATGTGTAATCGCCCTAGCATGACAAATACTGACTCACCACGAGTCCTGGGCCATTTCCACTGTACATACTTCACAAATGCAAATGAAACTGATTAAACACAGTAACAGGGATTTGTCCAGGATTAAGGAACTCCATTGCTTGTTTCAGAACATCCATGCCATTCTCCACCATTGCAGGGGTGGTAGCTTTTTCGTAGAACAGTGGCAATAAGGTTACATTTTGCTGGAGAGTCAATTGCATGATTGCAGAGCTGCCATAGTAAGCTCATGATTACTTACCAGAGTGTGTGGCAGAATCAGAAAGCCTTTTATGACACTGAAGAGAATTAACTGGCCAATAGTGAGACTAGCCTGGGATTCATGCATGCCTATCCTGATCCTTTAGACTAGTGCCATAGAAAATAAGAGAAAAGCATATAATAAGCAGATGTAAAGTATCATTTGAATTGATTGGTCAGTATGCCAAATAGCTATGGAGATTACACCAGGAAGTCAAGTATAAAACCTGAATGAGAAGTTTAATGAACCTAACGTGTTTGTTTAAGCTACAATGAGCAAGCTTTATATTCTGGAACTTTTCTTTTCAAGCTACTTGTAGCTAATAGTTTGAAGAAAGACATCCACTTCTTAGGATATCATGAACAAGTAGCTAAAGATGGTCTCAATGTTGTTTTTGCTTTTGCTACTGCAATTTTAAATTAAAGTTCAATATTTGTGGTATTGACAAATTCAATGTATCAAAAATCTAGATTTAACTAATATTTAAATAATACAACCTCATAATCCAGAAAACTAATATTTGTTGCTGACTAAATCTTTTCAAAATTATTTTCATTGGGTTTGTGCTTGCATAATCTTGCTTCTTGCCTGAGGTGCTGGTGACATAAAATTAATGAATTGATTGACTGAGGTAGCTACTTGTAATAGTTTGAAGAAAGACATCCACTTCTTAGGATATCATGAAAAAGTAGCTAAAGATGGTCTCAATGTTGAAGTGGAGAAGCAGATGTGAACAGTTAATTAATAAATATCCAGTGTAATATCTTGTCCATCCCACATGTCAATAAATAGTTCCATAACTATACAGAAATCCATTCATTCATTAATGGGAACAAACTTGAATGACAAGTCAGCAAAAAAAGCAGAAGAGTTCAAACCATTACATACAAACATCCAACATGATTGCGCCCTGCATAGTATTCTTGTAGACAAGGTGAAACATCAGTTGTTTAAAAGAAGCAATTTATAATGCATGTAATAAAAGAAATGATGCTCATCTGGATAATTAGATTGCATTTTGACAAGAGTTTAAACTTGCATGCAACAAATGTGAGGTGTCACATTGATTGTTAGGCTTCTTTTTAGGCAAAAAAAAAAGCAATTCAGCAGCTATGCTTCAAGAATCTTGCTTTTGATTCAATTGTTAGCTAGAATAGTGTTGATGTAAATAGTTCAATATATAGCTATACTTATTGGACAGTATGATGCTCATTTTTAAGTTTTATTTTAATGGCATTAGCTAAATCTAGATAAAAAAAATTGAAAGGTCTCTACTAGTGGAATTTATAGTGAGGCAATATTTTATAATAATTTCCTCAAGTACAAAACTTTTCCACATAATAAACAAGGTTTCAAAGCAGAATTTTAAACTTTTTCACACTCCAAGCACAGTGACATTCAAATACTATGATACTAGAAAATCAGTATCGTGAATTCTTTCAAATTGCTGACTGTCTGAGTTTCAGATCAGCAACTAGGTAGTTAAAACTTCACACTGTAAACCAAAAGGTGTGTAGTTCACACCAAATTAAGCGTGAATCACTTGTAACAATAGTCACACCAAAATATGGTGTGATGCACACCTCATTGTTTGGGTGTGAAGTGCACACCAAATTTAGTGTGAATTCTCACCACAATCACTATGAACTCATACTTACATTAATGCTGAATTATTCTAAGTTACATTGATTCTAGTAACACATATCAACATTTTTTTTCCAAAAAGAGATTGATGTAATCCCAGATCTCATTAATCCGACGACTACTCTCTTATCTAGCACACAAGTGTACAAAATATTTATAAGGTAGATTACAGTGATAATAGCATTGGGTTTTGCCTGCATATGAATATAATTAATGTTCGGTAAAGGGTCCATGCTATTCCATTGAGTGTGAATTTCACACTAAGTGTGCATTCACACTAGGAAGAAAGTGTGAAGGACACACTATGCATAGGTGGTGGGCATTCACACCACCAGTTTGGTGTGAATTTGGTGGGTTTTCACGCTATAATTTTTACAGTGCATGATTTTAAGAGTTGCTGCAGAAGTAATGGTACAAGTAGTTACAATTTTGTGAACTTTGAATCAACTTTAATATAGAAAAGTTGAAGAATTCTGAATTTGGATTAACTAAGTAACTTCTTTCAATGATTCAGTCATTCAGGGGCTGAAATAATTATATTAATAGCAAATTTTCTCATTCTAACAGCCAAATTTTACTGAAAGCCAGGAAGATTTTGCACCAGCTCCTCCGAAACTCCCCCTTATTGACACTGTAACAATAACTACTGTTGAAGCTGTAACTAAGTTTCTTAGTGAGGATAAGGCAAATAATTTAAGGGGTAGAGTTAGTGGTTCTCTTATTTCTGCAGTTGTGGCCTACTTGTACCTTCTTTGAGGAAGAAGCTTTAAACTCGGCTCCAGCGCTAAACCTGTATTTTGGAAGAGATGTAGATGACACCTTTTCATAGTTATGAAAGGAACTGAAAAACATTGGTTGGACCATTTAAATTCTGTAATACCTCCTATAAAATTCACCATGTAATTAGAGGAAGATAGTAAGCTACCTTTTTTTTGATTGCTTATTAAAGAGAGAGAGTGATGGTATGCTTACATCCACTGTGTACAGTAAACCCACACACACAGATAGATACCTTCACTGTAAGTCTCATCATGCTAACCATGTAAAGACAGGAGTAGTGAGGTGCTTGTATCAGAGAGCTAGGAGGGTGACCAATATGAGTAAAACTTGAAGGAAGAAGAGAAGCACCTACACAAAGTACTTCAAATTAATGGTTATGACAATGCAACCATTAGGGCAGGTTCTAAAGAGTTGCCTTCTAGAGATCACACAGATACTGAGCAAGAGAAAGGTTTGATTCTTACTATTCCATACATAGCAGGCTTGAGTGAGAGTATTCAAGAGAGTGGTGTGGAGACTTTGACATCAAAACAGCATTTAAGTCGAGTAAGACACTAAGATCACATCTTACTAAAGTTAAAGATACTATACCCATTACCACAGAGTCACCCTTAGTGTACAATATACCCTGCAGTTGTGGTAAACTATATATAGGTGAAACAACTAGAAAGCTTAAGCAGAGAGTAAAAGAACATCAGGATGCTTGTAAGAGAGGTGATGAGAAGGATTCAACCATTGCTGAACATACTTGGCAGCAACATACCCACAGGTAAGAGTTGTAGACAGAGCTAGTAAGAATCGTGAGTTGAAGATCAAGGAAGCTCTACACATACAGATGACACCAGACAACAACAACAAAAGTTTAACAGAGACATAGGTTTAGAGCTTCTAGGATCCTGGCTGTTCATGCTGCGTGCAAATTACCCTCCAGGATATTATAATAAACAGTAAGCATGCACTCCAGAAATCTTGCTTTTTACATTGTGTTATAATATCACTATGGAAAGTTCGACCTCAGTTGATCTCTAAAGAGGACTTTGGCAAGAAGTCGAGTTAAGTTTTAATTAACAATATTGGCTGTTAGAATGAGTGAGAAAATTTGCTATTATTATAAGTAACTTCTCTGCAGATCATGCATAGTAAGCATATGTGAAGTTCATCAATTTCTGGGACAAACAAATAGTAATGTACAATTCCAGAGCGGGCAGTGGCAGTGTTCTTATCACAAAATATGCAGACTAAACAGTAAACTCTAGATTCTCAACTCTCCGACACATCCAATTAGATGGAATTCATTAGTTTTCATACTATTTCTGGTTTCCATTATTGCTTTAAACAATTTCATTGTCAACTTCTTTTCCTTGTATAATGATACTAATTTTGGACACTTTTTATCTTCTAAACTTTCTGCAGTATGAATGATGAGACTATAATTGTGTATTTTGGCAGCAATAAGCATAATATGTCATGATTGCTAATTTGCTGGACAAAGTGAGCATCGCTTTATGTTTTCTCTTTGAGCGTATTACACAAATCAGTTTCTGAAACACACAAAGACAGGCTAGCAGTGTAACAGATAACTGGCTATGTTGATGTTCTCTTCCTCATCTAGATCCATGGCCAGTAGCTCTGCTAGTAAGCTCTCAAAGAAGAGTGCTCCCAGCACTTCTTTAATATAAGATAGCTGGTGACTAATTTAGTCACTGTAACTCTGTGATAGTGTCCACGCAGAGCCCTACCACCAACTCCTCCATGAATCATAGCTACTCCACAGATAACTGCAGAATCTGTATACATTAGTGGAGTCTCACTCACATGAATCTGTTGTATATAATAGTCAAGTCTACATCTCTCTCTAGTAGATCATGCAATACTTCAGCTTCATCTTATTGAGATTGATATGGATGCTCAGGTTGATCAGGTTGTTCGGGTGCACCAGGATCATCAAGATCTTCAGGGAACTCTTGACTACTAATACTATCAGTGTTATTACACACATCAAATACATACTTCTCAGCATTAATTTCTGGTGATTCTTTTTCACATTCTTTCAAATTATCAGTGTTTTCGTTGAATGGTGCATGTTAAGTTTCGGTATAATATTCAAGTGCTGCCATCAGTCCTCTTCCCTCTCAGTTATGGTACTCCCTATACTCCCCTGTGATAATGTGGGTGAGGTGTTTCTGGTTCTTACACTCCCACTTCTAATTCTTTATTTCTACCCTTATCTTTCCCCTCTTATCTCTTCTCAATTATATTCCCATATCAACAACATCATCTCTCAGAACCTCTAGTTTCTCAGCCAGCTCATTCACTCACTTAGCAAGTTATGCATTTAGTGAATCATCTATCCACCCTGCATATTAAATATCCATAGGTCCACGTAATTGTCGACCATAAACTAATACACCTTCCTCAAAATAACTATAAGGACCTGTAATGGTAGACCCATTTAAATATAACTATGCAAGCATCAGCTACTTTCCTAGTTGCAGCTGTTTTCACAGCGTCAGCCACCTGGTATCCATGTAACATGAAGTAAGTATGAAACACATCCCTTCCTTCCCAGGATGTAATGGACCCACTTGTCCAATGCTATAACTTCAAATGGCTGTGTCAATCATATCTGTCAGTACCCTACTTCCTTTATTCACCTTTGAGCATGTAATACAAGATTTAACATGTAGTTCACTATCCTCTGCAATAAGATTTACTACTAACTATTGTAGTCATTTTCTTACACACAACTTGCCTGCTAGTTTCATGAGCTAGTTTAAAAGTCATGCAATTCTTTGACTTAGAAACTACCAATCTATTTTGAACTCTTGGTCATGCACCATTTGTCTGTGAAACAATGAGCCCCTTGCTCAGTAGTAGTCTCTCTCCTTCCTGTCAGCTAAACTACTACACGTCTGAGGATGGGAACTGCATAATTTCCTGTTCCAACTGCTCAGTCTCTTCCTCATTGTCAGCAACATCTGGTGCACCTGGCTCACACAAACCAATCCAATCATTACCACACAAATTACTTTCCACATTCCTCAACATATCTTCCTGCCTATCTTGTCTGAAGAATCGAGCAAAATCTGCTTGTCTGAAGAATCGAGCAAAATCTGCTTGTCTATGAATCGAGTAAGGTCTGTTTGCCTGAAGAATCGAGTAAGATCTGCTCGTCTGAAGAATCGAGTAAGATCTGCTTGTCTGATGAATCGAGTAAGATCTGCTTGCCTATGAATCGAGTAAGGTCTGTTTGCCTGAAGAATCGAGTAAGATCTGCTCGTCTGAAGAATCGAGTAAGATCTGCTTGCCTATGAATCGAGTAGGGTCTGCTTGTCTGAAGAATCGAGTAAGGTCTGCTTGCCTGATGAATCAAGTAAGGTCTGCTCGTTTGAAGAATCGAGTAAGGTCTGCTTGCCTGATGAATCGAGTAAGGTCTGCTCGTCTGAAGAATCGAGTAAGGTCTGCTCGTCTGAAAAATCGAGTAAGGTCTGCTTGTCTGAAGAATCGAGTAAGGTCTGCTTGCCTGATGAATCGAGTAGGGTCTGCTTGTCTGAAGAATCGAGTATGGTCTGCTTGCCTGAAGAATCGAGTAAGATCTGCTCGTCTGAAGAATCGAGTAAGATCTGCTTGCCTATGAATCGAGTAGGGTCTGCTTGTCTGAAGAATCGAGTAAGGTCTGCTTGCCTGATGAATCGAGTAAGATCTGCTCGTCTGAAGAATCGAGTAAGATCTGCTTGCCTATGAATCGAGCAGGGTCTGCTTGTCTGAAGAATCGAGTAAGGTCTGCTTGCCTGATGAATCGAGTAAGATCTGCTCGTCTGAAGAATCGAGTAAGGTCTGCTTGCCTATGAATCGAGTAAGATCTGCTCGTCTGAAGAATCGAGTAAGATCTGCTCGTCTGAAGAATCGAGTAAGATCTGCTTGTCTGATGAATCGAGTAAGATCTGCTTGCCTATAAATCGAGTAAGGTCTGTTTGCCTGAAGAATCGAGTAAGATCTGCTCGTCTGAAGAATCGAGTAAGATCTGCTTGCCTATGAATCGAGTAGGGTCTGCTTGTCTGAAGAATCGAGTAAGGTCTGCTTGCCTGATGAAGCGAGTCGTAAGATCTGCTCGTTCTTGAAGAATCGAGAGAGTAAGGTCTTGCTTTGCCTATGAATCGAGTAAGATCTGCTCGTCTGAAGAATCGAGTAAGGTCTGCTTGCCTATGAATCGAGTAAGATCTGCTCGTCTGAAGAATCGAGTAAGATCTGCTCGTCTGAAGAATCGAGTAAGATCTGCTTGTCTGATGAATCGAGTAAGATCTGCTTGCCTATAAATCGAGTAAGGTCTGTTTGCCTGAAGAATCGAGTAAGATCTGCTCGTCTGAAGAATCGAGTAAGATCTGCTTGCCTATGAATCGAGTAGGGTCTGCTTGTCTGAAGAATCGAGTAAGGTCTGCTTGCCTGATGAATCAAGTAAGGTCTGCTTGCCTATGAATTGAGTAAGGTCTGTTTGCCTGAAGAATCGAGTAAGATCTGCTCGTCTGAAGAATCGAGTAAGGTCTGCTTGCCTATGAATCGAGTAAGATCTGCTCGTCTGAAGAATCGAGTAAGATCTGCTTGCCTATGAATCGAGTAGGGTCTGCTTGTCTGAAGAATCGAGTAAGGTCTGCTTGCCTGATGAATCGAGTAAGATCTGCTCGTCTGAAGAATCGAGTAAGGTCTGCTTGCCTATGAATCGAGTAAGATCTGCTCGTCTGAAGAATCGAGTAAGGTCTGCTTGCCTATGAATCGAGTAAGATCTGCTCGTCTGAAGAATCGAGTAAGATCTGCTCGTCTGAAGAATCGAGTAAGATCTGCTTGTCTGATGAATCGAGTAAG
>WLWD01002607.1_pt1 | contig 16691 bp, 10 predicted proteins | sample 6712731 | NCBI WGS metagenome assembly WLWD01 (sample SAMN12718690, study PRJNA576275) | sponge metagenome | isolation source: marine sponge | host: Mycale hentscheli | place: New Zealand: South Island, Marlborough, Capsize Point | collected 2014-11-01
TGTGTGATCTCTTGTTTGGTAAAGATGTGTGATCTCTTGGTTGGTGAAGTATGTGCGATCTCTTGGTTGGTAAAGTATGTGCGATCTCTTGGTTGGTAAAGTATGTGCGATCTCTTGGTTGGTAAAGTATGTGTGATCTCTTGATTGGTAAAGTATGTGCGATCTCTTGGTTGGTAAAGTATGTGTGATCTCTTGATTTGTGAAGTACCTGTGATCTCTTGGTATGTAAAGATCTGTGATCTCTTGGTATGTAAAGATCTGTGATCTCTTGGTTGGTAAAGTATGTGCAATCTCTCCGTTAGTTAAATATATACGCTCTCTTGGTTGGTATATCTGTGATTTCTTTGGTGGTAAAGATTTGTGATCTCTTGGTTGGTAAAGTATGTGTGATCTCTTGTTTGGTAAAGTATGTGCGATCTCTTGGTTGGTAAAGTATGTGTGATCTCTTGTTTGGTAAAGTATGTGCGATCTCTTGGTTGGTAAAGTATGTGCGATCTCTTGTTTGGTAAAGTATGTGCGATCTCTTGGTTGGTAAAGTATGTGTGATCTATTGGTTGGTAAAGTATGTGTGATCTCTTGGTTTGTAAAGTATGAGTGATCTCTTGTTTGGTAAAGTATGTGCGATCTCTTGGTTGGTAAAGTATGTGCGATCTCTTGTTTGGTAAAGTATATGCGATCTCTTGGTTGGTAAAGTATGTGTGATCTCTTGGTTGGTAAAGTATGAGTGATCTCTTGGTTGGTAAAGTATGAGTGATCTCTTGGTTGGTAAAGTATGTGCGATCTCTTGGTTGGTAAAGATGTGTGATCTCTTGGTTGGTAAAGAGGTGTGATCTCTTGGTTGGTAAAGATGTGTGATCTCTAGGTTGGTAAAGATGTGTGATCTCTAGGTTGGTAAAGATGTGTGATCTCTTGGTTGGTAAAGTACGTGTGATATCTTGGTTGGTAAAGATCTGTGATCTCTTCTCTTGGTTGGTAAAGTATGTGTGATCTCTTGATTGGTAAAGTATGTGCGATCTCTTGGTTGGTAAAGTATGTGTGATCTCTTGATTTGTGAAGTACCTGTGATCTCTTGGTATGTAAAGATCTGTGATCTCTTGGTATGTAAAGATCTGTGATCTCTTGGTTGGTAAAGTATGTGCAATCTCTCCGTTAGTTAAATATATACGCTCTCTTGGTTGGTATATCTGTGATTTCTTTGGTGGTAAAGATTTGTGATCTCTTGGTTGGTAAAGTATGTGTGATCTCTTGTTTGGTAAAGTATGTGCGATCTCTTGGTTGGTAAAGTATGTGTGATCTCTTGTTTGGTAAAGTATGTGCGATCTCTTGGTTGGTAAAGTATGTGCGATCTCTTGTTTGGTAAAGTATGTGCGATCTCTTGGTTGGTAAAGTATGTGTGATCTATTGGTTGGTAAAGTATGTGTGATCTCTTGGTTGGTAAAGTATGAGTGATCTCTTGTTTGGTAAAGTATGTGCGATCTCTTGGTTGGTAAAGTATGTGCGATCTCTTGTTTGGTAAAGTATGTGCGATCTCTTGGTTGGTAAAGTATGTGTGATCTCTTGGTTGGTAAAGTATGAGTGATCTCTTGGTTGGTAAAGTATGAGTGATCTCTTGGTTGGTAAAGTATGTGCGATCTCTTGGTTGGTAAAGTATGTGTGATCTCTTGGTTGGTAAAGTATGAGTGATCTCTTGGTTGGTAAAGTATGTGTGATCTCTTGGTTGGTAAAGTATGTGCAATCTCTTGGTTGGTAAAGTATGTGCGATCTCTTGGTTGGTAAAGTATGTTTGATCTCTTGGTTGGTAAAGTATGTGCGATCTCTTGGTTGGTAAAGTATGTGCGATCTCTTGGTTTGTAAAGTATGTTTGATCTATTGGTTGGTAAAGTATGTGTGATCTCTTGGTTGGTAAAGTATGTGTGATCTCTTGGTTGGTAAAGTATGTGCGATCTCTTGGTTTGTAAAGTATGTTTGATCTATTGGTTTGTAAAGTATGTGTGATCTCTTGGTTGGTAAAGTATGTGTGATCTCTTGGTTGGTAAAGTATGTGTGATCTCTTGGTTGGTAAAGTATGTGTGATCTCTTGGTTTGTATAGTATGTTTGATCTATTGGTTTGTAAAGTATGTGTGATCTCTTGGTTTGTAAAGTATGTTTGATCTATTGGTTTGTATAGTATGTGTGATCTCTTGGTTGGTAAAGTATGTGTGATCTCTTGGTTTGTAAAGTATGTTTGATCTATTGGTTTGTAAAGTATGTGTGATCTCTTGGTTGGTAAAGTATGTGTGATCTCTTGGTTGGTAAAGTATGTGCGATCTCTTGGTTTGTAAAGTATGTGTGATCTCTTGGTTGGTAAAGTATGTGCGATCTCTTGGTTGGTAAAGTATGTGCGATCTCTTGTTTGGTAAAGTATGTGTGATCTCTTGGTTTGTAAAGTATGTGTGATCTCTTGGTTGGTAAAGTATGTGCGATCTCTTGGTTTGTAAAGTATGTGTGATCTCTTGGTTGGTAAAGTATGTGCGATCTCTTGGTTGGTAAAGTATGTGTGATCTCTTGATTGGTAAATAATCTGTGATCTCTTGGTATTTAAAGATCTGTGATCTCTTGGTATGTAAAGTATGTGTGATCTCTTGGTTGGTAAAGTATGTGTGATCTCTTGGTTGGTAAAGATGTGTGATCTCTTGGTATGTAAAGATCTGTGATCTCTTAGTTAATAAAGATCTGCGATCTCTTGGTTGGTAAAGTATGTGTGATCTTTTGGTTAGTTAAATACATACGCTCTCTTGGTTGGTGAAGGTGTGATTTCTTTGGTGGTAAAGATTTGTGATATCTTGGTTGGTAAAGATACTGAATAACGCATGAAAGTAAGTACTGTTAGCAAATAGTAAAGCTAATAGTCTTCTGTAGAAGTGTTTTGGAATGTTGTATGGGATGTAACTGTTAAAATTAAAAAAATGTTATAATTATTTACTTCATTTGTACATATAGAATTGCAAAGAGTGCACCTCTGACGAAATCACCAGGGCTACAAAATTAAACAGACTCTCCGTCCCTGAGAATGGATCAACAAGTGCTCGGTGACTAAGCAGAAATGAACTATCCTCGACTGTTCCTAGCTACATTTGTCACAAAATGACAATCCATGTTCATAGAGCTGATTTTATTCATATTTTGTGGTGATTGTTTGAATATAATTGTAATTAAAAAAAATTCCAACATTTATGGAGTCAGAAATCAGATATTTTGAGTACATGAAAGTAAGATAACACGTGCAGTTTCCTGACATTGTCATGTATGTAGGAAATTTGATGTTCACTTCATGAAATGAGGATTACACATGGCATTTCTGTCTCTGACATGAATACAGGAAATTTGACATTTGGTACATGAAATGAAGTTGACACATGGCTTTTATTGCTTGTGACATGTATACAGGAAATGCATCTGAAATTTGGTAGATGAAATTTCTGGTACCTGAAATCGGTCCTGTCAGGTACCTGAAATTGTGCTCTATCATATACCACCATGTAGCAAGAAATGTACAGGAAATTCCGGGATTTCCTGCACTTTGACACAAGCAAACTGGATGGAATTTCCCTTGCCTTTCAAGCATCTATCATGCATGAGGAAACTCCACTTTTTTTGTAGTGATGGCCATATCAAATTGTTCTACCTTACGTGTATATTGCGGGTCAATTGCCGTTAGCAAATTACCAGGAACGGTCTCCTCCTCAACGACAGTCAGCCACCCTTTCATAGCAAGCATGGCTCGTTTGAGTATCAGTCTACTGCACAAATAGCAAGTAGAAATTCCAGTACGTGCAAGCCACCTTTCACAAATAGGTTTAGCAAGCATGGCTGCAGGGCTGGATCCAGGGGGGGGGGGGGTTCAGGGGGTTCGAACCCCCCCTTTCTAAATGTATTATTTAATTATCGGCCTGTACAGCCAAACTTGCCACAAGCCAGGCCCTGCTCTAACATTGCACATGTCTACAACAGTATAGATCGCATTTCCTTCTAATGATGAATCACATGTTCACTGAAGTGCTCATACAATTTATTGCTCACTCTGTAATTCATTTCATGTTCGTAACTAACCAAAAAATTAGTTGCTACCAGAAACTCTGTCAGTTTTTCCCTCTAATTCTACACCAGGTCTCTGCTTCCCCCTGCAGGCAGTGACAGGTCTCTAGCTCAGCTTGATATTCTGCTACTTGTAGGTGTACAGGCTAAACTTAAAGAAATTTCTCCATTAGCCCTTTACACACATTGCTACTCCCATTGCCTTAATGTATCTGTTGCTGCTTCAAGCAAAGTTCAGGATGTATGAAATCTTATTGGCCATATGAATTGAAGCACACTTGATTCTATATCATAGCCCAAAACGGCAGAGGATGTTTGAATTGACTCTGCATGAATACCTCCCTAACTCATCATCTCACTCTAAACTTCCTGGTCTTTGCAAGACTAGGTGGGTAGAGCGACATACTTGCTTATGCAATTTTTCATGAGATGTATGAGGTTTTGGTTACTTTCTTGGATGCAATACTTTCCCCACAGGATTATCCAGAGTTAGTATCTCAAGAAGAAAGTTGGAACTGGAACAGTGACACAAAACAAAGGCACAAGGGCTTAAGAATTCCCTTACTTCCTTTCAAACCATAGCTACATTCATTATTACAAAGAATGTCCTTGATGAAGTCAAAAGCATTGCATCGAAACTACAAAAATGTGAGCAAGATGTTTATGAGGCATATACTATGGTAAATACTGTTATTGAGAACATTGATACCTCTAGAAAGAATATCGATATGGTTTTCAGTTCTTGGTATGAAGAAGTACTAACTTTGGCCAATAAAGTAGGTGTTGCTGAATTTGTGCCAAGAAAAACAAGCTTTCAAAGGAATAGAAGCAATACTCCTAGTGAGTCTCCTAGTCAGCACTACAAAAGGAATAGAAACAATACTCCTAGTGAGTCTCCTAGTCAGCACTACAAAAGGAATAGAAGCAATACTCCTAGTGAGTCTCCTAGTCAGCACTACAAAAGGACAATTGCAATCCCTTTGATTGATTCACTTCTGAGTCAAATGAAGGAGAGATTTTCTAATGACCATGGTCACTCTAAAAGATTATTATTCCTTATACCTTCCATTATAACCCTAAGTGACAATTTGAACATAGAAAGTATTAAGGAGGCCAAACAGTCTTTACTCTTTTGGGAGAGTGATCTTCCTTTCACAATTTCTTTACAAAATGAGCTTAGGCGGTGGCATACCCTTTGGCAGAGTCAATTAGGGGCTGATATTCCAAATATTTTTCTCTTGGCCCTTGGATCATGTGACAGTGATTCGTTTCCGAACATACATCAGCTACTTTTAATATCATGTACCCTACCAATTACAAGTGCTGAAGCTGAACGTTCCTTTTCTTTGTAAAGAATAATAAAAACCTGCTTAAGATCTACCATGGTTGAAGAACGTATGTCTGACCTTGGAGTGATTGCCACGCATTATAGTAAAAGAATTTCAGTGGTTGATGCCTGCCTAGCATTCACTCAAACTCATGCTCGAAGACTTTTTCAACCTTCACTTTTTGTTGACTAAATATCATTCCATTATACTTTCTGTTGGCTATAATCATCATTGTATTACTTAATCAGTTCTTTTTTTTAAATCGTCATTGTTTTTCCTAAGGTGGGTGTAGTTTGGGTTTGGTTATTGGTGCAATTTTCTTAGAACCCCCCCTTGTCAAAATTCCTGGATCCAGCCCTGATGGCTAGTTTGAGTAAGGAAAGGAAGACACGCAAAACAGACCGTATTTCCAAATACGCCTTTGTCACCAGCTAAAAAAAAAAAGGAATCCATCTGCACTTCCATATTGCGGTAGAAATTCAGGTATAAGGGAGGTGGGGCACTGACCACTTCCACAGACGTGACTTAATACAGCAAGATACAACGTATTGAAAGAGTTGTTTTTAATTTGCTCTCCTACTTGACGATCTTTTTGCTTTTACCTTTCCGTTACATCTGGTGTAAGGTAAAGAATCGTTGAGTAGGCTGACGGATTTGTTCGAGCTGAATTTTATGATCTCGTAGCCACCCGTACCGGAAGTAATAGAAACGCGTACAATTCCTTTCAAAAGGTCACCTCATTAAAATGATGCTTGCGCGTGGGCGTTCAATATATATATTTTTAGTTTGCAAGGAAGCCATACACGTGTTCGTCTTAATACTGGTGGTGCTGCTCAGTCAAGCTAACAGGCATAGTTTGAGGAAAAAACCAGACCATTTTAGCAATCAGAACACCTTTTAATATGGCAAGTTATATATTTCTTATTAATTCGGGACATAGCAATCTGCAACCAAATTAGACTAAAATAATTAGTGATATGTCATAGTGATTCATGTATTTATGATATACTAAATTATTGTAACTGCAAAACAAAGAAAAAAATTTTTTTAAGTGATATTGAATGTATTATGATAATACTTTGTATGTATAATCAAAGAGTTCAGTGCTAAGGAGAAGAGGTCCAAAGACAACAATCCATCCAGGCAGAAAATGTGGTCCTTGCCAGTTATGCTGCAAATTTGCTTCTTATTACATAAAGCTGTCCACTTGGGATCCTCAACTTTCAACAAAGCTCCGGGCCATGGAGAAAATGATCACAGCTGACAGCTATATTTGTTATGCATGTGAAAAAGACAGAAAGAAAATTTAATTCAGGTGACTATGTACCAGGCTGGACATTACAGAACAAAGAAAACATAACACTGATGATGGGAAGCTAGTTCCACTGTGCTAGGTTCATTATAAACAAGTGCATCGCACAATCGACCCTCAAGTATACATGTAGTGCACAATCAACTCTCACGTATACATGTAGTGCTAACATAAAGGGGTCATACAGGCACTGCCCTAACACTGTTGCCACATTTTTGTCAAGTCAGTGATATGGATTTGTACATACTGAAAATGATAAAATATGCACAAGTTGTTATAATAGTCACCTCGAAATAATTGCTTGCCCCTTTTAAACATTATTCCAGACTCAATCCCAGAAGATGCAGTCGTGGAATGAGATTATAAATTGCCCTTCTTTCTTGTCGAGGACTTCACTTTGTGACTTAAATTTTTTTATTTTTATTCATTGTCTTTTTATTTAACACCCTTTGAGTTATAAATGTGCAAGTGTTTATCTGTTCATCATGCGTTGTATTTTTCAACAGCTTGTAACCAATAGGCATATTAGCAGTAGTTCCAATAGAATCAGGAAGTCCAACAGGAAACACAAACAACTCGGGACATTGCAATCTGCAAGCAATTACTCCCTTTTAAGCCACATCATCACTAAACATACTATAATAGCTATCTCTGAAATTAATATTGTAACTGCAAAACGTACTTACCTTTAGTTATGATCAGTTATAATTTTACTTCCTTCTTTGCTGAAACCAATACCTGTGATAAAATACCAGTAAAACTTTCTATCTTTCTGGAGTAGAACAAAAAATTAGCGCTATATACTTTATAAAGTGTCTTGTGCTCTCTTTAGACACAAGAGAACACAACCTACTAGTGATAGAGCAGAGCTACGCCCCAGTCAAACTCCATTTCCTTGTCTTTGCACTACGACCCGAACCATGAATTACGTCACCGGTTTTTCGCAAAAGGAAACCGGGAATTACGCGAGTTGGCATACAAGACTGTATGAACACATACATTGTGCGGGAGTTACGATTTGTGGCTAGGCCTGGCATTTTACCCGACCTCTGAATCCGCTCCGCTGTGAACTACATCGGCCGCTCGACTTACTGGAAGAAAAGGTGAGACTTTTATTAGTTAATGTGTCAGTAGCTGACAGCCAGTTGGCTAGCGTATGTATAAAATGTCAGACTTCAGTAAGTCTGATATGTATGTATCTTATATGGTTGAGATGTGCAGTGTGTGTGGCATGCAAGAGGTAGTTCTTGATTAGAAATTAACTATCAGAGAGTATGATAGTACTCTCTATTTAGGATTCACCCATTGCCCATAAAGGTAGCTAATATAAATTTAATTCTCTAATAAATCTGGGTTTTGCAGGTTCTCTAACTGTCAGTAAATTTCTGTGAGACTCAAGAAACCAGTGTTGTCTCAAGATCTCACAGATGAAATTTTTTTTGGTTTATGGTATGATCTGAAATTTTCAATTCTACCCAATGTAGCTGCAAGAATAGCCAACATTATAAGTAAGCATGATAGGTGATAGGTTCATTTTAAGCATAATTTTAGAGAAATACAAATCATAAATTACATTTAACTAGTGATGTGCTTCAGCATAGATGGCGAGCGAGCTGGTCTGACTGAAATTTAAATTTGAATGCTAGCTGTTAATAACCTTTGTTAATTTTTTTGGTTAGATTTTGTTGCTATTCTTTAGCGACACATAACACTTTTATACATACTTCATACTTGTTCACTGGATATACCAGCACAAGACCTAGTCTCCAGCGTAGCGGTTCGATAAAGGGTCTTGCTACGCCAGACTATATAGACCTGCGTTGTATTCTCTTCGTGACCTGACAATTGAATAAAAAAATTTCAGGGGGTAAGCAACCAAATTTCCAAGGATGATACGGGTAAAGATCGATAAACTAACAATCAATAACTAACGGTTTTCGTTTAAGCTAGTCGCCTTTCCAAAGTATGTTCCGTTCAAAATGCTCTATTGTACCAAAGCTCTAGTATATATAGCATTACGTTGTATTCTTTAATGATGTTACTATTGGACTGGATTTTCAAGTAAGAACAAATCTGTTACATAATGCATATAGCTACGACGAACAGCATGTTGACTATAAAATATATTATTAGCATGTCTCAAGATATTTGATCAAATTAAGTTGAGATGCCTGGTTTATACAATCGTGACACAAAAATTTTCATTAATTATCAACTAGTGTCTAATAAATCTGTGTATACTGTTTGTAAGTCATACAATATAAGAATCTTTTTAAAATTGAATTTCTAAACATCTTCAGTTTCAGGTTGAACAAGAATAGAGAAAACTGACTCATAATTAAGAGCTATTCCCCATCATAGGTCCATGATAGGAGTGGACAATATCAGACTTTAAGATATTGACTAACTAAGATATGACTAATTATTGACTAAATTTTGAGGTTTAACTACAACAATGATGATAAAGTAAAAATATCATGTGCTAACAATTCTAACAATTTCAGCTTTAACCTTTTCTTCAGCAGAAGCATAAAGCAAGGAATGGCAGCAGGGAAAGGGCTAAGATTAGGGATCAAAAAGAGAAAGAACAAAAAAAAAAATGGAATAAAAGAATGAAGGGAAATGAAAGAAGAATCAAAGGTAAGAACAACAAAAAAAAAAAGAAAAAAAAAGCTCAGACTAAGTTAAAATGGTCTTCCAACAGCCCTGGCACGGATTTGTTCCAGATGGATTAGTCATGAGTGCCCTGGGCTCTGGGCTGTAGATTGAGCGTAGCAAGTTCAAGCCTACCGGTATGAAAAAAAATTCTTTGGGGTTTTATGCAGTGATTTCCACTGCTGGCGGTATACCGTTTTATCTCAAACTGGCGATATCAAACCAAATAAATTTGGCAACACCGAATAAAACAACTAAATATCTAAATACTGACAGGTCCATGACACTTCAGGTTGTTTTGCCCCTGCAATTCAGTAAGAAACTTAGTGGAATTTCCACTAATAATGACATTTTTAATGCAGCTATGCGTTGCACAATGGTACCACACCCTCATGCTGAATAGGGCGTTGCCTAATAAAATATAGTGAATGATAATTTTGTTATGTCTTCTCTTAGCGGTCAGTATGCAGTGAAGAATACTAAGGAGTGCTAGGTAGGTGGATAGAAGTGAATTGTTTTGACACATACTTGCAACATGTTGAAGCTTTGTTATGATGTGCATTAAATAGAAAATACCCTATTAGAAATGGAGATTTAGGGTCTGCATAAAGAAAAAGAAATGACTTTCATGTTTCCGAACAATTTGTATTTTTCCTTGTTCCATTCTTTCTTGGGAACTCTGAATCCCTGTTTTTACATCACATTGCTGTGATAGATTAGGCTTTTATACAGAGGGGTAGGAAGATAATTTCAGGTGGGGGGGCACCGGTCCATCATAGCTTACCATAACCCTTCCCCTTTCCCACTTGAAGTTTAATATTTTATTGAGGATATATTGAATGATCATCTGCATCACATAAAAAAAAAATGTTTTTTAAATATTTCCAAAATAGTTAATTCTTCTTTGATTAACAGAAATGAAATCTTTAGCGACCTTTTCTAAGTTTATTGCATCATGAATATAGAGCAAAAACAGATTGTTAAGCCTACAATGTGTCATTGTGCTTCTCAAAAATGTCTTCAGTCTCCTCAAGGAAGAAAATGACCTTTCAGCAGTTGCACTTGTTATTGGAAATGTGAAGAAGATCTTCAACACCTTATTTACTTCACTTAGCATATCCTTGTATACAGCACTGTGCTCCATAGCTTCAGCAATTGTTCTCACATTAGTCACTTTCTTCACTGGAAGGCTATCTTTAAATGCAGTCTTTATTAGGTCTGGAAGCATTGAAAGATGAATTTTGAAGCGTTCATAATTAACATCATCTTTGAGATAGCTAGTTACATCATCAAAACCAGTGTAGCTTTGTTTACCATTACGAGCATCTAACAGTAACTGCTCTATATTCTTGATAAGATAAAGATCAGATTGGTCAAATCTTTTTCTATTTCACCAGCTGCAAGCTCCATAACTTTAGGAACCAAATAACAATGAGGACTTGTACCCTCATCTAATCGTCTAGGCATCTTGCGATTCCTTGGAAGCTTGGGTCCTTCAGTTAAAGAACTGGACTTCTCTAACACTTCTTCATACCAAGTGTTAAATTTTGATTCAGTTCGTAAAGATTTCAAATGGGAAATAAGTAAAGTTGCACCACTAGTTGCTTCCTGGATAGTAATATTTTTAGCCTGTAGATTTGTAGAAAACTGTTCTGCAGAAGAAAATACAAGTAAGGCAAGATTAAAGCCAAAATATATATCAAATGATTCCATTCTAGTGAGTATCCCATGAGCTTTTGCGGCATAATCATCGTGGCCTTCTTGAATTTCATGCAGTGCTTCTTTCAGCAAGTTATGCAAAACACTCTCAATTGAACCACTTCTAACTGTCCACCTTGTTGGACACAATGTCCTTAAAGAAGGAGCTAGTGGCTCACCACCAGTTTGTATAGCAATTTCTTTTCGCAGCCGGTCAAAAAGAGCTTGCCTTTTTGGAGAAAACTTTATTGGCTGCACAAGTTCATATATAAGTTCCATAACATTGCGCACTAAATCACACTTTTTAGCCACTTCTTGTACACACAAATTTAAGCTATGAGCTAAACAATGGACATAAAGAGCTTGATCTGCATCTTTTTTGACAAGAGCTTGAACCCCATTGCGAACTCCACTCATATTTGAGGCTCCGTCATATGCTTGGCCTCTACACTGAGTAATGGGCAGTGAACAACGAATTAGGATGTCCTTGATAACACTGTATAGAGTGCTTGCTTTAGTATTCTCTAACTGTACTATGCCAAGTGTATCTTCATGGATTGTATAATGACTGTCAACCCACCTTATTGATAGAGATAGCTGTTCATTATGGGAAATATCAGTAGCTTCGTCAGCAATCAGAGAGAACCATGTGGAAGATCGAATATCTGTTAAAATTTCGCGGAGCACTCCTTGACCCATAAGAGCAACAATTTCATTTACTATAATAGGAGATATATACTCCTTCTTCAACAGCCATTCTTTTATGCGATCGTTATCTTCAGCTTGAAGAAGCAAGAGCTGGTAAAGATTACCCTCAATATCATTGTTATGGCCACGTAAAGGTAAACCCTGTCTAGCCAAATAACGAATACAAGAAAGGACTTTCATTAGCATGGTCCGGTTTAACTTCTGATTTTTTTCACATTCGTTACTTAATCTAGTAGCTATACTAGTAGAGCTTGATGCAGCAATTTTCATTGAAGCTTCCCTATGTGCCATGCTTTTCTCATGCTCCTGAAAACATTGAAGAGCCTTTCTCCAATTTCCAAAACCATCTTCAACAAATGTGGAACTTTGACACTTGCTAAAATTTAGTAAGTTTTTCTGCTTGGCATGTCGGCATACAGTACAAAATATTTTGTACTTGGATGTGCAAACACTTATCCAGGGGTGTTTGTCATACCAACTGGGCTGTATTTTCCTTGAATAAGTTTTGAGCTTTCCGTCTTCACGTTCTTTACTCTGATGAGCATGGCTCACCTTGGAATCAGACACTTCCAATGGATGATAAAAAGTAGCTACATTCATGCAGCACTGACAATCACAATCAGGAGAAATATTAAATGATGATTCAGAATCTCCTTGTGATAAATTCATATCACATTCATCTTCTGAAGGCAATTCTTCTGCTACAGATTCAGACTGGGAAGGTTCAGTAGAAGCCTCTCTAGCAGCAAAAAATGTAGTCAGCTTTCTTTGAGCCATGATGGACTACCAGGAACAGCTGGCTATGTGGCTAAAACCAAATCAGCTGACCATGCAATATGTAGCTGATTGTATCTTGTGTTGTATGCTGAAAGATGAGTTATGCAGCTGAATTAAGTGTTAAACAGTATAACTAACGCTATACACTCATGCAAACACTGTAAGCATTGCATATTGTAAAAAGTGGGGGGGCACCAGCACCTGGTGCCCCCCTGCTTCTTACCCCCCTGTTATAGATAGGGCTAGCATAGATCATTTAGTAGCTGCAATTTGGCCTTTCCTATAGAATTTGGACCAGTGATACCTTGTTTTTCCTGTGAATGAAAGAAATGCATGTGCATGATAATTGATTCATCAGAATATATTTCAATGATTCTGTTATTCACAGTAAATAAATTTAAACTATAGCCCTGTGTTGTTTACTTTATGATCCATGGCTTTGATACAGGAATTTTTGCTAAGGCGAGGAAGCATTTGGTTATAACTTTGAAATGTATTCACATGCAGCAGTTTACAAATGGATTAACTGAAAAGCAAATTATCTCACGAGACTATATATATGCTTTTTAACAGTGAAAATTATGGGCAAATCTAATTTTTATCCAGACCCCTTTACCCATTGCCCATATGAATATTTGGATGTCTTTAAACAGCAAAACCATAGCACTCACTAGTAACCGTAGAAAACATTTTTGTCAACCATTCCATTCAAATACATCAAATTATACCTTATGTAAGTAGCTGCATTTGTAGGTAGGGTAAAGGGAGGAGAACATTTTCTTTGGGGGAGGGGGAGAGTCATAGTATGTGTGTTCCCCTCCCTTTCCCCCCCCCCCCACTCTCCCTCTCTCTATCAAATACTGCATGAGTATAACTTCAACTAGCAGTTGAGACATGTTAAGGTTAAGTTAATATATAAAATTGGGTGTAATAACAGGGAATGTTTGTAATCAGAATGTATTCATGTTCTGCTCAGTAACAGTTCTAGTCCAGCAAATAAGAAAAAATTATTGTGACAGAGTGGGCCAAAGCTTGAAATTTGGTATGCAGGTTCGGTTTGGCATATATAACAATATCAGAAGGGGTGCCAAAAAACGTTGTTTAATTAAAACAAATTTTTAAAGTGTGAAATTTTGACTAACAGTTAATTATGTAAAAGAGCTCAATATAAATTGTTTATTATAATGTATTGTGGTTTAATACTTTAATGTTAATGACCGATTACACGCGAATAAAAAATTTAATTGCGCCTTACGTAATGCGGTCACGGGTGCACGCGAGACACAGAGGATTGATTGCTTGGTGGGAGGGTGACACTAAGCGAGAGAAAGAAGATGAACGTTTGAAGATTGCCTCGGGGACAGTATTATCGAACGATAGAGTACGCTCTAGGCTATCGGGAAAGCATGAATTCGACGCTAAGGAGCTGTTCCCGACTTAAAAGTAACAAAGTACTCGCACCGTTTGGCAAAAACTTTTATGGCATCACACTGAGGCTCTTAGTAAGCACACTAGTAAGGTTTGAAGTATGGTTTCATGGCTGAAGCAGTTTGCTACTCGATCATAGAGGTAAGAGAAAGTGTTTTGCACACATTTGTCTTGCATTCAGGAAGAATTTGTTGATATTTATTTAGGGTGTGGTTTATTTTGAACTGAGCAATCTGTTATAAATTTTGTGAACAGAGAAGCTTTTTATGGCTTTTGTGTATGAAAACAGGTACATCACAAAAATGATAGAATATTTGAGTGTATTCAGTTTGGTACTCCAAGGTGTCTTTACTTTTGATGTGCTGGTAGGCTGCATTTGTTGACAGAATAGTTGGTGATCTTACTATCAAGTGCAACTGGTCATAGCATAATAGAAGTATATGTCAGAGGGCTCCCTGCGGTCTCACCTGTTGTATAACAATATTTATTTTTACTTATTGCTGTAAAGAATGTGGTTAAAATTCCTGTAGAAATCGCTACTTTTCAGAATCATCAATTCCGTTCTCTCGTCAGAGTCCTTGACCATCTAATAACTACTGCAGTCACTACACCCATCAGTACTGGAGTCATTCTTGCTGTCATCAAACTCCTCGTCACTACCACCAGAGTTACTGCCATCCTGGTCACTGCCATCCTTGTCATTGCCATGCTGTGCCAGGTCAAGAATATTGTCTTCATCACTAGGATGCTGAAGTACCAGTGTTCCACAGCCAAGATGGCTTTCTACTTGTCATATCATGAGCAGTTATAGCTAAAGTAATATTAGTTTCTAAAAAAATATTCTGTGTACCTTTATTATATTATGAAATATATTTTCAATTTATACTTTATCAGAAAGAAGTCTTATTGTTGTGACAAAATTTACTCAACATTATGGCAGTCTATGTATTTTATAAGCCTAAAATATACTTACAACAATAATAGAATCGTCTGCAATTGTGATTGGTGGCTTCCTTGACTCCACAAGGCTGTAGGGCGAAATGGACGCAAAGACGCATTTTTGACGCATTTTCGCGTCCTCCGCGGTTATCAATTTTTCTCAATTGACACGTAATTGCGTCTTCTGCGGTTAATCGGTTAAGAGTCACATAGTCCTTTACAGTGGCATAAGCCTGTACATGATAATCCAGCTTCCTTGCACTTGCACTTTCTTAAGCAAAGAGGGAGCGCCTTGCAACTACACTTAGAAGTTCCTGGCAGGCCTTAGCCACTTCATGAAGGTGTGTCCACACTGGTTTCCAACTTCCATTCTCCTTTAACTATCCAAAATGTTCTGATGTAGGAGGATTTTGCCATGCCTGAAGGCACATTGTCCATAGACTTGCTTGGTAGAGTGCTCTATTAGCGTGCTGAATTAGAGCAGCCTATAATACAAGTATGTAAAATATTTACACTAACACAATAATAGATCATTTTTACCTTGGTTGGTGGAATGCTCTCCATTGCTCTAACCTTCTTAGAAAACAGATCTTGTCTCAGCTCATTCACTTCACATATCGAGGTAGTTTTATCATACAAAGCACAAGTAAAGCGTTCTAGCAGTTGAAAAGTGGAAGAACTGTCCTCTAAATGTTGAAATGGATATGTAACTGCAAATTTAAATGCTTCAGCAACATTTGGATATGATTTCCAAGCCTCAAAAGCTGACTTTTTTCCTTTCCCATTAAACTCCTGACAAAGATTATTCATATGGATTTGTTGAAAATATTTACCCATACCAAATCCTACCCATAAATCTAGACCTGGGTAGCTAGCCAGAAGCTCAAAGAAAACACCAGCAATTGTGACAATGACATCTGTGTCAACTGTACATACATACACTTTTTTACAACCCTTTTCTAAAGCATCTTTGATGTGGACACATATTCTGGTATCGGCTTCTTCGTGATCACTATAGTCTAGCGATGAATCTGAGCCATTATGGACAACTGATGAACCTGCAAAATCAACAAAATTATTATTACAACACAGATATTACATAGTTACTTTACCTGCAGTTATGTATATTTCTTTGTCCAAAGGGTAGCCATTGTATGAGGACACTTTGTCGGTCAAAAAGTTGAAGAGTTCTTCCTTATTTCTTGAGTCACAAAGAAAGTCTTGAAAATTTGATGGCATGTTTGCTTGACCACTTACTTTTCTCCGAATTCCTTTGCCCCTTTTTTCTCTGGTAGACTCCTTGAGACTCTCTGCCCTGTATGTATCCCATATAATGTCTATTCTGTCACTGTTATGCAGCATACTTTCTGTCCATGGCAAAAACACTGACTGGAACTACATTGAACATTTTAACCAGTTTTGTTGACAAAGCATGAACAATTGCAGATCCATTGAATACCATAACATCAAAAGTAATTCTAAGGTTCAGTTGTACTACTTTCCATGCCATTTATTTCAGTAAATCTGACTTTTTAGTTGGGAGTCTAAGTTTGCTATGTTCTGAAAGCGAAGGTGGCCAAGTCTGATTTTCATGAGTGAAAAAGTTTTGAATGTCTCCATCACGAAACTGGCTAACGATGTAAAGCTGACTAAAAAGGTTACAGTCACTCTTAAGTCTGGCTATCTGCTTCTCCTTCTTGTTATGCTTCCTGGACACAGACTGCTTTCACAAAGGTAAAACATTCTTCTTGATTGATTGTTGTATTGGCAC
>WLWD01000491.1_pt1 | contig 16690 bp, 11 predicted proteins | sample 6712731 | NCBI WGS metagenome assembly WLWD01 (sample SAMN12718690, study PRJNA576275) | sponge metagenome | isolation source: marine sponge | host: Mycale hentscheli | place: New Zealand: South Island, Marlborough, Capsize Point | collected 2014-11-01
TAGGAAAAATAAATAATACAAAAAAAAAGAGTGGGGGGAAATTTTTTATCTAAGTCTTGACACAGAATTACATCTTATAAGGTGTATTGCATGATTAACTTTAATGTCGATTGCCCCCCCCCCATTCACATTGTCTAACTTACCTCCCCCTTGGGTGACAAGCCGGAATAGCCCTAATGATGTTAGGGATGATAGGGTGTTGAACTTGTCTACAATCAGTATGGGTCATGAGATCCTCAGAAGTGTGTCTAAGAGTTGGCCAGAGATATATTTATCGTATTGATAGTGGTTAGTGTGCAGCAGTTCAATATGATGGGATTTCTTGGATAATATTTGTTTGACTAGGTATACATAAACATACTTGATTATTAAAGTTCAATGTTGTTGTTTTTTAATAGCAACCTAAATGTTTGATTAATAAAAACATTTAGGTATGACTAGTGGTTTGAACTTTAATAATCAAGTATGAATGATGGGATGGAAGTCAACGGCTTCTATATCGATATCTGAACACAGCTGATGTCTTTTATAGTAGGCCTTCACTATGTATATAGAAATTTGTAAGTAAGTAGCTGCAGCCAACAACTCCACATTAGTTCTCAAGATGTCTGGTCGAAGCATTTATTTGAAGTGAGAATTCATATCAATCAGGTGGATTTATTGAAGTTAAATGGGGAACAAAAACAATTGCGGCCGCATTAATGCAGCCACGGAAGTCGATCACTTTAAAGAATCATAAAAAATACAATATTAAAGCTATATGTGGCATACGGTAATCAAAAGACGTCTAAAAGACTGCTCATTCTGACAATGGCTAAAACTTTCTTTTGCTATGTAACCTTTACCAATTTTTTGTACCATTCGATCAGGAGTTTACGGCTTCTTGTTTTACAACCTTTGAGGCTATTAAAAGCTTCTGGCGAATTTAGCCATGTTAGAGAAGAAGAAAGTAAGGACAGATAGTTAGCTACCTGTGCAGCCGTTTTCCTTAGGGTTAGAACTGTAGAAAGTAATGATGGAGCCTCAGGGAAGCCAGTATAATCAAGCAGTACTAAGTCCAGTAGCAATAGATGTCTACCTAATACAGGTATTAGTAGGAAGAGGTGATGAATCTGTAATGATAGAAAGAGTGCTAGGAGTGTGAGAGCAGCAAGCAAGAGAAGGTTTGATTCAGTTTATTTGAATGTTAGAAGTGAATGTCATACTATTCTGTGTTGAAACCACTTTATTTACCTGTATGAAGTTGGGTTTTTTCTGTAGCCTTACTTTATACATTAAAATATGATGGGAAGAGAAATGTATTTTATTTTATCACTTTTAAAAAGTCACTGATGAAGGCTACATGGAGCCGAAACATTTGAACTATTATTCCACAGATACTACAGAAATTAAAAATAAATATATTTTAGTATGAAGCTGTATATTTTTATGTAGTAATAATGAATCTTTATGTAATACTTAATTAAGTTATTTTACCATCACTTCATCCTTGGTCGTAACTTGTGATACCTAAATTTTTAATCAGTGAATGAGTATTGATCAAAACTGAATCTTGTCATTCATTAGTAGTGTATGCCTGTGTGTGCAACTAATTTCCTGTGTAGGAATATTTCTTCTATAATATATAGAGCTGACGTTTCTTCCCTGTCACTAACCTCTAAAATTAATGTTGTTGTGTTTTTTTACCACACTGTCTTGACCGTTCCATTTCTGCATTATACTACAGTATGTGTTCATGCATGCCTCTACCTCTTGTTGTGTTACAACTGACTCCAATCTAGAGATCCAGAACCGCCGTGTTAGTGAATATTTTCAAGAGACTATACCTCTCAGCTAGAGTTTGATAAACTGTTCCTAACAATTTCTTGGCGGGATTAGCTTGCAGAGTATAAGTTGAATTCATGATTGCATTTATTCACTTCTGTGTGTTTTGTTTTTCTATTGCTTTTCCTTGTAGTGGGATGGAGTGGGTGAAGCTGCTTTCGATGTCTCTGACTTAGAGTAGCTGTGAATGATGGCTCAAGAAGTGTCAACATTTTTGATCATAGAGTTACCTGACATTGCTGAAGTGATGGCAAGGTGAGTGTTCTCTAGAGTGTGTTTGTAATAAGGAAGTATTGATTCCAATAGGTCTACATTGCTAGAAGGTATCACCAACACTCAGAGCAATTAGTGGCTCTGGCTAGCTTGTTGTGGTCACCTAGGACACAAGTGTGTGTGTGTTTGTGTCAATGAATATACATGTAAGTATGTATGTCAAGTAATGTAATCAGATGTCACTGTATATGAGACCAGTACTATCGCAAGATGTTGATAATCTTAGTGATCTGAATGCTAGTCCGTACTCTGGCAAGTTTCTGAAGGCTGATCTTATGCAATATAACCTGTGATTTCCCCCTAAGTGAATTTGTGCCTCCCAAAAATTGCCGATTTAATTCCTGGGGAACACTATTGCAGTCAAGGAGTGACTAATGCAGTAACATTAACACATGATCCTGTGACTGTTCTGTTGGAAGATGTCTATTATTTCAGCTAACTTTATTTTGTGTAATCTATGACCTTCAGTGGCATTGGCATCAGCTGTGTCTAGTTCAGTTCTAGTTAGGAGGTTATACCTCCATGTATTCTACATAGCAATGAGTCTATATGTAGGATAACAAGTTCTGTTCTGTTAGTCAGTTTTGTCATTTAGTTGTTATGAGTTTCATATCACTAAATTACCAGCTGTAGCTGTACCAAGTAGAATGCTTGGTTTCCCTCAGTTGGAACATCTCTAAAAATATAGTCTGCGGAACGTTTTAGTTCTTTTAGAACCTTTTAGAGGAGCCCTGCAATGGCAGTCAAGTGTGGGCACATCTGAACAATTTTTCAAATTTTATCCATCTGTGTCTCTGGCTTGTAGTTTATAAGCACATTATTTATTCCTGACAGGCTTTAGGATCTATTTTGATCACGTCATATTAAATCTCGCTTTACTGGACCCTTTACCTACTGCTATGCGGCAGGTAGGCTGACATTAAGTAGTTTGTTCAGTTCCCCTCACTAATTGGGAAGACCACAAACAATAGATGACATAATAAGGTGGTATATCCTGTGACGTAAGACTGCTCAACTTTTTGTGTGTGTTGTATTTCTATATGGCTGACTGAGTTGAATAATTCATGTGCCATGAAGTATCTTAGTGGTTATTCAGTCATTCTCGGCTGAAATAATTATTGGCTGTTAGAACGAGAAAAATTTGCTATTATCTTAGTGGTTTTACCCACACTAATTAAGCCCACCATCACATCACTCGAGCCCAGGTAAAGGTCGGCAGAGGACCTGCAAATACTGCGACCATTCGGCTAAGCGATCACGTGTGGAGTGTGTCACATGTGGAGCAATGGCATCCGGGCACAAGTACGTTAGTCCTGATAGCCACTGTTCTCAGTGCTTGTAGCCTAAGCCTAGTAGCTACCTGTTACTTCCTTGCCAGAATGGCTGGTTCACCCGGAACTATTAGCTCTCTAAGGATGGCTGCTCATCAGTGGTGGTATTATTTAAATAGTATGGGGCTGGAGATATACACTACTGTACTCTATGTAATTAGCTTTCTGTAGATCAGGTTGGATTAATAGGATCTAAATTATCAATCAGTGGTGGATGGCCTTCATTGATGCACTCAGCTGAAAATAGGAGTTCTATGGCTTGATAATACATGGGCATGCTGCCGGTCCATTTGCCTTGCTTAACTAGTACAGTTATGTTAAGAGTTGGACTCTGTTCTAATGCTGTTACTCTACCCAACAGTTGCAATCTCTAAATCACGAAATCATGCTGCCAACCCTTGTTATGATCAGGCGTAGACCTTCGTTACAGGTGTGGGGTGCATTGCCGGCTCCCACTCTTCTTATTCGAACCTTCATGCAAAAATTTATGATCATCATTGTCCATTGCATGTTAGTAACTATGTGCAGTATTTAGTAATGGCCGTATTGCCAAGATTGGCTCTGTCAAAGTGATCAGTATTCTCGAAAGCTTGGAAACTCCTGAATCAGTCAGGTTGCATGCTGTAATTGATATTATTTATGCTGACATGAGAGTGTTATATGAGAAGGGAGGCGGAGCAAATAGTGGTTATATAATGAGAGAGATTAGAGAATGAACTGTAGTGCTGTGTCTTGGGACTCATAAGCCACACTACACTATTGCCAGTGTGGCATTATATAGAGCATGGGTAGGCGGTTCTAGTACATATATGTAGTTAGATTTCCACCAAATAAAGGTGTGGTGGTCTGTCTGGGGCCCCTTTGAAAGTGTTTATGCAGGGGACGCTGCCCTTCACTCTATCTATTCTCACTCTCACTCAGGCTCGCTGCCTGTCTATTCTCACTCTCACTCAGGCTTGCTGCTTGTCTATTCTCACACCAGCAGACTCACCGCCTACCTATTCTCACACTATCTGACTCACTGCCATCTATTCTCACACTATCAGGCTCACTCTCTATCTATTCTCACACTCAAGTTACTGTCTATCTGTTTTCACACCCAATGCTATTAAGGCAGTCTTGCTCTCTAGCTCACCAATGTATTCGTGCACTCTCGGGCTCACTGCCTATGTATTCTCGTACTCAAACTAGCCACCTATCTAGTCCCACACCCGGATATCTAGTTCCAACTATCAGGTTCGCCGCCTATCTCGCACTCGTGTGCTGCCTTGCCACAGCCAGACTCACCACTGGTGTATTATCATGCTTGAGTATTGTTCTTGTTCTTACCCATCCTCACACTCAGACTTGCTGCCTATCTAGTTACACATCGTCATACTCTATCTGTGCACTCTCAGACTCACTGCCATCCAATCTTGCACTATCAGACTTGCCTACCTAATCTTGCACTGACGCCCAGGGCCTATCTATTCTTGCATACACTATCAGGCTTGCTGCCTATGTTTTCTTAAGCTTGCTCCTTAGGTATTCTCAGGCTCACTACCTATGTATTCTCAGGCTCACCGCCTATGTATTCTCAGGCTCACTACCTATGTATTCTCAGGCTCACCGCCTATCTATTCTCAGGCTCACTACCTATGTATTCTCAGGCTCACCGCCTATGTATTCTCAGGCTCACTGCCTATGTATTCTCAGGCTCACCGCCTATGTATTCTCAGGCTCACTGCCTATGTATTCTCAGGTTCACTGCCTATCTATTCTCAGGCTCACTGCCTATGTATTCTCAGGCTCACTGCCTATGTATTCTCAGGCTCACTGCCTAGTATTCTCAGGCTCATTGCCTAGTATTCTCAGGCTCACTGCCTATGTATTCTCTGGCTCACCGCCTATGTATTCTCAGGCTCACTGCCTAGTAGTCTCAGGCTCATTGCCTAGTATTCTCAGGCTCACTGCCTATGTATTCTCAGGCTCACTGCCTATGTATTCTCAGGCTCACTGCCTAGTATTCTCAGGCTCACTGCCTAGTATTCTCAGGCTCATTCAGGCTCACTGCCTATGTATTCTCTGGCTCACCGCCTATGTATTCTCAGCGCTGCCTGTATATTCTTTGAGCTGATGGAAGCAAATTAATTTAATATTAGAATTCCACCATGTGTTTAAAATGTTACTGCAAACATGTCTTGTATCTATATCAGAAAGGCCAATCTTCCTGTAGCACATTGCCCATTTTTGTGAAATAACATGTAATGTACGTGTATTACATTGAGCGACCAATAGTGTAGTTACATGTATTACAAGTGTAACATATGTAGTATTCTTCAAAGTACTTATGTAAAGATGGTTCTGATGTTTTGTACTGCTTAGAAAAATTTAGTGGAATATTTTACAATCTATCTTTTTTTCGCTCTCTGTTAAATTCTCAGGATTATCTCAAACTGCAAGAAATTATTTTAGGGTACTATCTCTATGCCAATTAGCTATGGCCAGCTTCCACTATTATGCGTCTGTAAAACTGAGACTTGAATTACTGTCACGTTTAAACGACGACGTATGCGCGCGCGCGTTTAAAGGACCACGTATTCAGGATTTCCATAGACTACATCTTAGAGTTGCTCGCTCGCTTCGCTCGCTCGCCAACTAAAATTTATATATGATTTTAAATGAATAACGCTGGTGATTGATGAATACGAAGAACATAAGTTAATATTAACACACGAAATCGTTACTATTATTATTAGCCCTCAGTGTGCATGTACAAGAGGGACTATCCAGCAAGTTGAGGACTTGATCCCAGCGTAGTCTATTGACACGCACTACACCAAGCAGAAATAGAGTAACTGCAGTGAAGACCCACTAGCGGGTATGGTAGCTTCAGAGTTCCAGTAAGAACAGTCAATGACAGTGTTCTGGGTGATAAATATAAACAAAAAATGGAACATCGACGATGCACGACGATCGACGGTACACGAAAATAAGAACAAATAAGCATGCGTGAATACTAATGATGAAATAAAATGTAATGTTATAGTTGTTCTGTAAGTCAGAGAAAACATGAAAGTTTGAGAAAACATGAAGTTGTTGGCTTCACATAGGGTACTAACTGTTGTGGAAAAGGTCCCCCTATCGTCACGTCGTAATCATGTGAGCAAATGTGCGCTCGAATAGCGCAAATGCATGGCGAGCGAGCAGACAATAGGACAGAAATTACATCTAACTGTAGTGCACAGTATAACCCTTTCCATTCTCAGTTAGCATCAGAGAATCTAAAGTCTCTGATCCCACACTAAGGAAGTGGAACCCATGTGTAGTAACAATAACAGAATTACCTGAATAAACATCGAAAGCAGTGGCAAAGAAGCGCAGCTTGACAAAGACTTCACAATTGTTTCAAGAAGAGAGTAGCTATAAACTTTTTGGTTGAAACGTTGCGTAAGGCAGTGCAGCAGGATCCTCCGCGCTAGTTAATTGAAAAATACTGGACCTGTGAACGCTTTACCTAACTTACGTAATTAGAAGCGCGGGCGAAATATTTTGACGTACGTATACATACTTATATATATCTGAAATCTCAATTGAACACGACTGATAGTCAGCTTCGCTCGCTCGCTGAATTAGAGGACAGATTGTACGACCTGAAAATGAGATGGGATGTGCTTGATGTATAAAGCCATGTTGCTGTCTTCTCCTGGCATCATATTTATGGTGTCTTCAATCCTGAGAGTGGGAGAGTACCTCTGCCAAGTAGTGTTGAGTTGTGAATATGACTGAATGTCAATCTGCAGCAAGTGGGCAAATGTGAAGATCTCCACCAATGCAAATTCAAATCAAACGACCCCAATGCAATTGAAAGTGTCAACATTTCCCCAGAACCTCCCTCGCCCAACCAATGCTACACGAGCATTTTCTAGTTATTTTGAATGTAAATTCAATACAGACCACTGTGTGTAAGTATTGCTGATACGTTTGTAGTTGGGATTTAGTTTGTATTGCAAGTAAGCATTGATCTTTAGAAGGATCCACAACACCTTGTGTATTGTATATCAGATAGGATTGCAATCTTCTCTTTGAATCTCTCTAGTGAGAATGTTCGCGGATTCTTCATCATCAGTGATGTGTTCCACCTCAGTTTATTTATCTTATTATAACAATCTTGTTTCAATACTCTATACTTGTATTGTATATGCCACTTAATTGTTTTATTTATCCCGCCCTTATAATTGTTATATATTTTTTGGTTAAAATGGCCCAGCTCCCCCCCTCCCCAATTCACGCGCCTGAAAATATTTAACGATTTACACCCACACTAATTGAACCACAGTTAACCACTTGCTGACTAAGCAAGAACAAACTGCTCAATGTCAGTCTACCAGACCCTTTTCCCGCGCAGCAATTGGTAAAGGGTCTGGGTACGCGAGACTACTTAGAGCCCACCCATACCGAATCATCTTCCTCACTGTTTGCATTGCTCTTAAATTTACTACTTTTGCATTGTTTGTAACAAAAGGAGTCCATCTGAATACTTTCTGACTGGCAAGCAACACCCCATTTTTGTAATTAGAGCAAAGATTTAGTGAAGCCATCCAACATTTTGATGCCATTTGTACAGGATCCTGATAGATATGAGCACAATGTTGCAATCATAAGTACTGGTACTCTCTGTATCACATGCACATACATGAACAACTGTGGCATGTAAAATCATTGAGAAATGATAGTTTCAATTATTACAAATTATTGTATCATCCCTTGAGTAAATTGTAGAGCTTTTGCTGCTATGTCTGTACAAATTACAGTTTTTGTTGTGGGGCTCGTCACACCTGTTTCCTCATGTACAAACTCATATATTGTATACACTTACACATGTACATGTGTGTAGTATATAAAGTGCCACTGTGGTCTCCTCTTTCATTCATGTTAGTAAGAGGTACTTTCTTGCTTTTTTTTTTCCTTCTTACATTCATAATGTATATTTAGTTTTCTAATTAAGCATTCCTATTTAATGGTTATTATTGAGACCTTTATCGAGTAGAGATGAGCAGTGTAACATCAAGTGCTGTACTGTACTGTAGTGAAAACAGCATTGTGTTCCTGAAAGGAGCACTGGACCTTTGGTAACATGTAATTACTTTCCCTTCTTTGTTACAGGTTTGAGATGCAAGAGTGTCCAAGGAATTGCCATGGATACGTTTCCAATGACGATTCAATCCTTGTTTGAAGGAAAATCTACTGGAACATTGAGGACAACTAAACTTATCACTGACACTGTCATAATCCAACTCTTTAAGAGCTTCTTCATACTGGAAATTTACAGTATTTTATTTTTGTGGAATAGTTCATCAGTATTTTGTCAATGGCATTGGGAATGTTATACTAGCTTACAAGCAGACTGCATTTTCAGAATAAAGTTGACTAACATAGTACTCAAGGTTTCTTCAGTTAGTGACCTCTTAGTGCTGCCTTGAGTCATCACGTCGATCGTACTTAAGTTGTATTAACTAGTAATACAATGCTACCATTTACTCTAACACATTGGAGAAACATTTCTATGAACAAATTGGGAGGGGGGAAGGGAGGAGGAGGCGAGTGAGATGCATGGACGCAGGAAATGTACTTGTATGTTGCTCTCACTGTCGCTACTAGATACATACACAATCATGTACTTTGCTCCATTCACTTTATGGAGTTGTGGTCTGTCGACTTAAGAATATGTGTCACCAGTATAACATTTACTTCACTTTTAGAATAAGCAGTCACGCCCAAAATTGAAGCCACACCCTTTGATTGTTGTGTGAACAAGTATTATAATTATAAAACTACAGTTACAAAATATTGATGTATACCTACAGCTATTTTTCCAATGTACTAGCATGATTGTGCTGCTAGGGGTGGGTCTGTAGGCACACAAATGGTCAGCCCCGCAGTAATGGTCAGCCCAGCAGCAATGTTCAGCCACCCAGAGATGGTGAGCCCCGCAGAGATGGTCAGCCATATGCGCATGCGCATGTGATTAACTCCGAATTTTTAAAAATAGTTACTTTATAGCTAGAACCTTCAGATTGCATACACAGGTGCCCAATGCATTGGAGAAGCATCTAAAATAGCTTTCAGCCAGGACTGCTTCGACAGTACCTCACAGCAGTTGCGTTTATTTCTTCCTCGGCAAAAAAAAAAAACATCGGTTCTCCGTCGAATTTTTAAAAAAGTTACCTTCTTCACAGCAGCTTCATTTATGGATCCAGTCATCTCCAGAGCTTTGTAGAAGAAGCGAAAAATTGCTTGAGCTCAGTAGCCGTCCATAACACATTGAAACAACCGCTTCTTTGCCGACCAAGACTTTGCGGTTGGACTTACTGTCTTCTCCATTTTTTATAAAATCGCCAGTTCAACTGAGGACCTCCCTATTACGTACAGTCTTAGGTAATGCTTATTACATCATAGGAAAAAAGTGAGCGTGTCGTGTGACCCCGGTAACTATGCAAAAAAAATTTTTTTGCAAAGTCATTTTTTGGAAGATGGCGTCTACAAGTTACAATGCAGTGCAAGTTTTAGATTTGCTTGATGCTGACTCTAGCTACTCAGGATCAAGCGAAGAGAAGGGAGACGACATCTAGGGCTATAGGAGGCCCTGTATCAGGGTTGGTGGACCAGACCCCGTCAACTCTGATACTGAAAATCATAAATGGGAGTCAAGAAGATGATCGAGGTAAGCTTGTCTTTCTCTTGTCTTTCTCTTGAAAAATAGCAAGCTTCTGTTGTGGAAAGGACTTATTTATAGCTATATTGAGATAGAGTAAGCTGTTTAGCTATAATATATGTATATATTTCATTGAGTTTTGAGATTTGAAAGTGGCTTGTGGTTTTTTGAACAAATTCAAATTTTCAAAAAAATTAAAAAAATTTTTTTACCACATATACTACTAGGACCAGATGTGAATGCAGTCACCGACCTGATTACGCAGATGAGGCGACAGGAGCAGAGTCTTCCAGTGATGAAGGAGAGGATACCGGACCTGTGTCTTCCAATGATGAAACACGAATAGGCAGCAGGTTCCAGTGATAAAGAAGAGGAAGTGGCTCCTCCTGCTCCAAGTTTTGGACGTCCTCGCGGTCGGAGAAGGCGGGAACCGAAGAACAAGAGTCGGGTGGATGAGGTAGGGGGAGAGTGGCACACTCATTGATATTCCATAATCTTTTGTGTGAAGGACCACAGACTTTGATATTTGTGGCTGCTTCCCCCTCCCCCCCTGAACATCCCAAAAGTTGTAATATGTATTGTTATTGTCGTTGACGTTGTCAGTGTTTTTGTGGTGTTGTAGTGGAGCTTCGCACTCGATGTATATGTGTGTGCGTGGAGTTGAAATGTTATTCTGGCGCTTCCAGATCTAACCGGGGAGGGAACGAACTCGGGGGGGTGGGGGGTGGAGGGGGGTCTTTTCCAATGGGGGGGGGGCTACTATGCCCATGTAAGTTGAATTTCATGTATGTGTGTGTGTGTACACCAGTCAATTTATATTATACATTTATTTTTATGATCTGTATTCACCTGTATCTTCTTTTTTCTAGTGTGTGTGTGTGTATGTGTGTGTGTGTGTTTGTGGAATGAGAGAGAGCAACCGTGGACAAACAGTATGTGGCACTTCCGTATATAACCTGGGAGGGAACTCTGGATCTTTTTGGATCGTGACTACTATGCCCATGTAAGTTGAATTTCATGTGTGTGTGTGTGTGTGTGTGTGTGCACCAGTCAATTTATGTATAATAAATTATACATTTATTTTTATGATCTGTATTCACCTGTAGCTTCTTTTTTCTTGTGTGTGTGTGTGTATGTGTATGTGTGTGCGTGCATTTGTGGAAAGAGAGAGAGAGCAACCATGAACAAACAGTATGTGGCACTTCCGGATCCAACCTGAGAGAGAACGAACTCGGTCTTTTTCGGTCTGTGACATCATCCATGCCAAGTAAGTTGAATTTCATTTTATGGTACAAGAATTCGGTGAAAAGTAATGACGGGGGGGTGGGGGGTTATGGTACAAGAATGTCAGTGAAAAGTAATGACGGGGGAGGGGGGGTTATGGTACAAGAATGTCAGTGAAAAGTAATGACGGGGGAGGGGGGGGTTATGGTACAAGAATTCAGTGAAAGTAATGACGGGGGAGGGGGGCAATTCAGCGAGGCCAGCTGTTATGTTACAAATATCATTGTTGTCTTGTGTTTTTTTGGTATTGTATGGAGGTTCCGGATCCTATGGGAGGGATCGTTCAGTCTGTGACACCATCCATGCCGAGTAAGTTGAATTCCACGTGTGTGCTTGTACTGCTTTTCATTTTCAAATTACACTTTCTCAATACAACGATTGTTCATACAGTGGGAGGCTAGCGCTGGGTTCCCCCCTAGAATTTTGGGAGTTGAATAGAAATGAACATTTAGGAAGCATTTATTTTTAGTCTGATATTGTATCCCATTATGTTCCTATCATAACTGAGCCATTTAGTGCATAGGACCGAACACTGATCATCAGTGTGAAGTATAGACTCGTATGCAAAGATGTGCATCAAAGTAGTGTAGGTTCCAAAAAATGGGTGTGGCGAAGTACACTCGGAGCCCCACCCCAAACAAAAATCCTGTATGAAGCCGCATACAATACATCATAAGTTGCAATTATATAGGATCATGAATAATTTGTTGTTTGTATTACAAATATCTTTGTTGTTTGTGTTTTTGTGTATATGAAATTGTTTTGTAGTAGAGCTCGACGTCCGATGGCATACGTTCCTTGTGGACACTCATAGATGTCTCCTACATGATCACAATCAGCACCACACACAACAAACAACATATTTTATTGTTGAACTAATATAATATTGGTATATAATGCATCAAACAATATTATTTCTATTTTATTTTATTTTTTTATTGATGGGAAAAGTGGATTTTTTGGGGGAAAAATTTTTTTTTTTTGAAATATTAGTAGATGGCTTAAATATTATTCAATTTTCTCAATCAAAAAATGAGGGGAATCCCAAACTCTTGGTCTATTTAGTGATATATGGTTGCTATGGGGTTTTCCCAGCCAGCATCGAGTTAAAAAAATAAAACGGTAATGCTCTATTCCGCGGTAGAAGATTACATTTTTCCGCGCGCGTCCAAACAATTTGGGAACGAGAGGGTTAAGATTCAAAGTTCATTTGATCGGCCTGCGCTCTGAGGTCAAAGGTGAGGGTCAGCCGTTCTGCACATAACGTCGTCCGATAAAAATATCGAAAGACGTTATGTGCAGAACGGCTGACCCTCACCTTTGACCTCACCCAATGTCTTTGCGCGCGCTCTTGGTGCCAGCTTTCACCTTCGACCTCTGTGGAAGTTGTCCTTGGTGACCCTGCAAGATTGAAGTGGTTGGTTGCTCGTGGTTGGTTGCTCGTTGTTGGCTAGGTTGCATTTTGTGCTACTGGTGAGTGATGATAACGGAAGAGAGGACTACAACGGCCCACTTATGCTGTGTGATAACAAGTAAGTGTACTAAATACTCTGATGTGTATGGAATAGATAGCTAATGAATTGCATGTAGAGCTATGGTGAATGACAGATTATTTGCAATGACAAAAAAACAGAGTTTTCTTTAAGCACCTCTCCCCTCCCCCTCTTGTAAAGCATGTAACTGTCTGAACTAATCATTTCTGCTGCCAATTCATTGCTGAAAGTGTGGGTTATCGAATACCATTTTATATTACTGGTGCGAGTACAATAGCATGGGTAACCATGCTATTAGGGATCAATAACACTCGTAAAGCAATTGAAATTGTACTCGGAGAGTGCTATTTTGAATGCTTTATGAGTGCTATTGATCCCTAATAGCACAGGTTACACATGCTATCACTCGCTAATAGTAGGCCAGCTTTTTTTTTTATCATTTGCACTTGTAGCTACACTGTATCAGTCACTCACTATCTTCGTATTTCAGCATTAGCTTCCTCTGGAATTTCGTGTTCAGCCTACAACTCATCCTAAAATGTTGAAAAAATTCCATCTAATATGGGTAGAGCTTCTGTGTAGAATCTCTCGAACTGTACGTTTTCAAGGTTAATGCTGCACGCATGCACACTTATCCGTACTATTTCACTTAGCAGCTGTGGTATTTCACTTAGCTTCCGTGCTATTTCACTTAGCTTCCGTGCTATTTCACTTAGTTACGCGCTATTTCATTTCCCCCGTGCGATTTCAATTGAACAGCTATTTTCCCCATACATTTTAATGGGCAATTTCGCACCGTACTATTAAATTTAGAAATTGTTAATTTGTTACCTACTGAAAACATTATGAAAGGTAATAATGAAGCACATTCAATAACTTAACATGAACAAAGTCAAAACATGTTCCTTTTTGGTTTTCTTATCTATATACATCTTCCATGTCATCGGCAGGTAAGATTTTTTGTGATTACAAGCATGACAGTAAACACTCAGCCACTGTACCTAATAAAATTCCTCCCCCCCAACCTCCATAGAACTTAGTGAGATTGTGTTGTTGTTATTAACAGTGGTATACATGATGAAAGTGGCTAAGGTATAAGGCTTAGTAGGAAAAATAAATAATACACACACAAAAAAAGAGAGAATGGGGTAATATTTTATTCTAAGTCTTGGTACAGAATTACATTTTATAAAGTATATTGCACGATTAATTTACAATATCGATTGCTGTCTAACTTAGATCCCCCTGGGTGAAAAGCCGGAAGAGCCCTAATGATAGTAGGGATAATAGGGTGTATTGAACATGTCTACAATCAGTCATGAGATCCTCAGAAGTGTATCTGAGAGTTGGCTAGAGATAAATTTATCGTAGTGACAGTGGTTAGTGTGCAGTAGTTCAATATGATGGGATTTCCTGGATAATATTGAATTATTCAGATGTTCAATTTCTTATATGATATTTTCAATGAATGCAATTTTTTTCCTTTATGCTGGTCCACCAAACTGAGGCCCATGTGAAATATGCACTGTCCACACATCGGGGATTTGCAACTGGTGCATTTTCTATATCTTCCGCTAAGTTTATCTAATTTAGGATAATGCATTTTTATTTATTATAAGGTCTATCATTTAGATAGAGCTGAGATTTCTTCCCTGTGGCTCTATACCTCTTGAACTGTTTCTAACAACTTCTTGGGGGGATTAGCTTGCAGAATATGAGTTGAAATTTCATGATGGCATTTATTCACTTCAGTGTTTTCTTTTTCTATTGCTTTTCTTTGTAGTGGGATGGAGTGGGTGGAGCTGCTTTCGATGTCTCTGACTTAGACCAGCTGTGAATGATGGCTCAAGAAGTGTTAACATATGATCATGGAGTTACCTGATACTGCTGTAATGATGGCAAGTGAGTGTTCTCTAGAGTGTGTTTGTAATATAAGGAAGTATTGGTTCCAATAGGTCTACATTGCTAGAATGTATCACCAACACTCACAGCAGTTAGTGGCTCTGGCTAGCTTGTTGTGGTCACCTAGGACACAAGTGTTTGTGTGACAATAAATATACATGTAAATGTGTATGTCAAGTTATGTATTCAGTATATGAGACCAGTACTATCGCAAGATGTTGACAATCTCAGTGAGTAGTCAGTCATTCTCGGCTGAAGTAATTATTGGCTGTTATAACGAGAAAAATTTGCTATTACAGACAGCATATCTCCAGCCCCTTACTATTAAAAACAAACAAACTACCACTGATGAGCAGTCATCCTTAGAAAGCTAATAGTGTGGGTGAATCAGCCATTCTGGCAAGGCAGTAACAGGTAGCTGCTAGGCTTAGGCTACAAGCACTGAGAACAGTGGCTATCAGGACTAATGTAATTGTGCCCGGGTGCCACTGCTCCACATGTGACACACCACATGTGACCACTTAGCCGCATGGTCGCAGTATTTGTAGGTCCTCTGCTGACCTTTACCTGGGTTCGGGTGATGTGATGGTGGGCTACATCTCCGTTAACTTACTCACTCATCACGTAGTTAATTGTGGCTTAATTAGTGTGGGTAAAACCCCTAAGATACTCTAAATAATTAGCTTTCTTAGCTAGGTTGGATAAATAGGATCTATATCATCAAGCCACCACCTCATTGTGAAATCATCAGTACCCAGCTTATGGCCTTTCATACACAATAGATACTTACAGATGTAATCGGCCAAAAACAGGAGTTCTATGGCTCGATAATACATGGGCATGCTGCCGGTCCATTTGCCTTGCTTAACTAGTGCAGTTAGGTTAAGAGTTGGACTCTAGTTCTGATGCTGTTACTCTACCCACAGTCGCTATCTTTAAATCACGAGAGCATGCTGCCAACCCTCATTATGGTCAGGCATAGGCTTCGTTACAGGTGTGGGGTGCATAGCCGGCTCCCACTCTTCTTATTCTAACCTTCATGCAACAATTTATGATCATCATTGTCCATTGCATATTAGTAACTATCTGCAGTATTTAGTAATGGATCTGCAGTATTTAGTAATGGATCTGCAGTATTTAGTAATGGCCAGACCCTCTCACGGTATTGCCAAGATTGGCTCTGTCAAAGTGATCAGTTTTCTCGAAAGCATAGAAACTCCTGAATCAGTCAGGTACATGCTGTAATTGAGATTTATGCTGATGTGAGTGTTACATGAGAAGGGAGGTGGAGAAAATAGGGGTTACATGATGAGAGAGGAGATTAGAGAATGAACTAGTGCTGGATGTGTGTTAGGACTCATAAGCCACACTACACTATGGCCAGTGTGGCATTATATAGAGCATAGGTAGGAGGTTCTAGTGCATATTGTAGTTAGATTTTTACTAGAGGTGTGACGGTCCACCAGGGGCCCTTTAATAGTGTCTATGCAGGGCACGCTGCCCTTCACGCTATTGATACTGGACTTATTCTCACACTATCATATTCGCTGCCTGTCTCTATTTTCTTACTCTCAGGCTCACTGCCTGTGTATTCTTGCACTATCAGGCTCACGGCCATCATTCTCAGGCTCGCTGCCTGTCTAGTCTTACGCTATCAGGCTCATATTCTCTCACTATCAGGCTTACTGCATGTCTACTCTCACTCGCAGGCTTGCTGTCATCTATTCTCTCACTCTCACTCAGGCTAGCTGCCTATCTATTCTCACTCACTCAGGCTCGCTGCCTGTCTATTCTCACTCCATCAGGCTCGCTGCCTATCTATTCTCACTCTCACTCAGGCTCGCTGCCTATCTATTCTCACTCTCACTCAGGCTCACTGCCTATCTATT
>WLWD01003252.1_pt1 | contig 16681 bp, 17 predicted proteins | sample 6712731 | NCBI WGS metagenome assembly WLWD01 (sample SAMN12718690, study PRJNA576275) | sponge metagenome | isolation source: marine sponge | host: Mycale hentscheli | place: New Zealand: South Island, Marlborough, Capsize Point | collected 2014-11-01
TTCCTTTTCTGCAGCACACACCTACTTCCTCCTCCACAACACACGCCTACTCCGCCTTACATAACACACACCTACTCCATCTTCCTCAACATTCTTCTATCTCTGCTCTATTTTCCTCATCTTGCACCCACACTGTCCCTCATCTGCTGAGGTAATATGTACATGTCTCCCTTACATGTAGTAACTATCCACACATGTCATTTCAAAATGACCAAAAACAATGACAATGGTTTATCACCTCCCTTGTCTGGTAGTATCTTGTTCAGGCTCTTGTCTGACAGTATCTTGTTGGCAGTGTATAACGATCCATCACCTCTCTTGTCTAAAAATTGAAACTCTTTTTTCTATGAGAGGATCAATTGTCACTTCTGGTTCAAACCAACAACAATTCTCTAAAATTTGGCTAAAATACAAGGTGAGAAATTATAAGGGATCCTGTAAATTAGCATATATTTATACCTGGATACTGTCATGGCCTCCTCAGTACCACAGAAAAAAGTCTATCATTTGCCACTTCAGCTCGATCACAATCATCCCCGAGCAAGAAGTCTAAACCTGTCACCAGCACTCCATGAGCTCAGGTTCACAGCACTCGAGAGAGTTCTACTTGCAAAGCTTGTGGTGAATCCCATCATCACTAGCATCTGTGTCACACATTTCAATCCAACAGTGACAGCAGAAGCACAAATTGTGTGTGAACTGTCTCTCATCAGAACACTTGGGGAAGGACTGTTCTAGTAGATATACATGCAGAGGTTAAGCGTCATTATTCACTCTTGCATTGTGGTGATACTAAGGCAACACATGGAACTTCAACAAAAGTTGCAACCACACCAGCATCAGCACTAGGGCCATCAACGGATAGTGCAACACTAGGCACCACAGACTACTGTGTATCAGCAACCTGCTGTATTGCTATGCCTCCATCAACCTTACACTATGCAAATTCCAGCCACTCCATATCAGTCTTTAGGATACACATCAGCTCCAACATCCTCAACTGCTTCTATTCCCTAACCTTGCTGTGCTCACATGCAACCACATCCAGGTCAAGTGGTTTTATATGGAACTGCATTGACAAAACTACAGCAGAATGGGATGGTCTTCGAAGCTCAAGCTATACTCAGCAGTGGTTCTGGGCTGACCTTTGTAACAGAACGCTTTGTCAAGAAGGCTAAATCCCCGAATACTACTTCCCTGTCAAGATTAGTGGCTACCAGCAAACTGACACACCTCTTACAAAGTTTCAGGAACTCAGTGTGTTGGGGGGGGGGGGGGGTCGGGGGGTTTTACTTTATAAGCATGCGTAATAGAGAATCTACATTTTAGGTGTGGTCTGATCAGGTGATTGAAAAAAAAAATCGAGTCCAAACCTAGCTCGCTAACCGGGCCTCCTCGAGAGGAGAATAAAGGCTGGCTGGTTGAGGAGACGTGTATAGACCCATTGCAGTAGGCGTGGTCGTGACGTCAAATTGTCGGATCCGCCATCTTGGAGTACAAGCGTGGTTTAAATGCTCGTTAGCTTTAGAAAATATGGTGCTGTGTGCTATGATTGGCTGCTCTAACAGGACCGAAAGAGACAAGGGGAAGCGTTTCTTTAGATTGCCAGCAGTGTTATTACTAAACTGGTCAGAGTATGGTTACATAATGATGAACTAAATAATCATGGTGTGAATCAAAGGGATAGTTATAGTTTATGCACTACTGTAATTTATTATAAGGTTGACAGGTGAACACCTTATATGATTTAAATAAGTGAGTTAGTAGATAGTTGTTAAGAAATAGTTAACTAGCAGTGCCAGTCCAGTCGTTCATTGATATCGAGCACTAACTACAAAAGAAGCTACAGCTAATTAGCACTTTTTTGCTGACAACAGGAAATAAACTTACCGAAGAGATCATAGATTTCTTGGACACAACCATACAAGCCTAACAAGAAGCTAAATCAGATGAACACCGCAGAAAACTTGAGGGAAAAGTAGCAATCGACTCCGCGCACGCTATCAATTTCTGAAGAACTGAAATTGCTGATTCAGCACAATCGGAAGGATCACGCGACTGACTTAATTATGGCTTCCCGGCCCGTCGCGTATCGCGTTTTTCCAGCGAGTGAGAAAACTTTATTTCTGGTTCTTTTTGATGCAACACATTTTGGCCTGGACACAATGACCATGCATATCATTGATTGTGCGGTCCAAATCAAGTTTTGTACGGTAATTGACCAATGTCCGCATGTTATTTTTTAGCTCTGGTTATTAGTCACCAAGGAGATCAAACACACGAACTGAGTACAAGGAGGCAGCGTGAATGGATGGCAACTATCAAAAGAAAAGACCTAAATTTGGAAAAGTTACAATACATTCGTGTTTGTTCTGATCATTTTGTGCATGGATCACCTGCCAAGCTCTATGACAGTACCAATCCTGATTGGGTTCCATCCCTGAAACTTGGGTATGATACTTCGAGTACTCAGAAAGCTACTGAAAGATATGTAAGAGTAGCAGAAAGAGACCAGCACCTACTAACAGTGATGGTGATCGTGATAGTGATCATGGCTTTGTAGGTACTCCAGTTCAAACTGAATTAACAGCAAAGGAAGTTTTGTTACTTCAAGAGGAAGTAGTTTCTCTAAAAAAAGAAAAGCTGACCTTCTGGAACGAGCAGAAAGAATAGAAAAAGATTTAAGAGATGAGCATAGCAAAGATTTTAATTTAATGTCCAAAAGCGTGAAATCAAAGATTTGTCATTGAAGACTCGTTTAAAGGGAATAATTCTAAAGTACTGTTTTATACAGGGTTAGCTAAGTACCTGGTCACTTCTTGAGGTCTTATTTGAGTATGTCAAGCCTAATTTGAAGCAATCGTCTGTGTTGACACCTTTTCAGCAGCTTCTTGCCACACTGATGCGAATGCGTCTTGGTCTCTCTGGTCAAGATCTTGCGTATTGATTCAAGGTTCATAGTTCCACTATTAGTCGAACATTTTTACATGTTCTCGGGATCTTGTATGTAAAATTAAAACCACTAATAATTTGGCCAGATAGAGATAATCTCAGAAAGACTATGCCAATGGACTTCAAAAAGCATTTTCCTAACTGTAGTTATAGTTGATTTGCTTTGAATTTTTTTTTTGGAGCGTCCGACATGTTTATTGGCTAGGGCTCAGACGTATTCAGCATATAAGCACCATAATACGGTTAAATATCTTCTTGGAATTACACCCCAAGGGACTGTGAGTTACATTTCGGAAGGATGGGGCGGTAGAGCAAGCGACAAACACATTACAGAGCACTGTTCTTCTGCAAAATCTGGTTCCAGGAGATACCATCTTGGAGGATCGTGGATTTGACATTGGAGATTCAGTTGGGTCATACTGTTCCAGTTTGAAAATCCCTGCATTTACTAAAGGAAAGACTCAGCTCAGTGGTACTGAAGTGGAACAAAGCAGGAATATAGCCAATGTGAGAATTCACGTTGAACGTGTAATTGGTAACATTAGGCAAAAGTACTCTATTCTTAGTGCCACGCAACCAATTGATTTTGTATGCTCTAATGAAACTGTAACAACCTTAGATAAGATTGTATATGTAAGCTGTGGTTTAATAAATATGTGTCATTCAGTTGTCCCTTTTGACTAAATAATTCATGTACCATTCAGTTGTAACTTTGATCAAATAACTTATGTACAATTCACCTCAATATGAATTAAGTTTTTGCACAATATAATAAATTTGTTTGAAAATATTTAGATACAGTTAACATAATGGATTAGTTACATGAGTTTTCTTTTTTGATGTCTTCTGAAATTTGGGCAATTTTCTACAATCGGGCAATACAGAGATTTCAAATTTAAACAGGTTAAATGAAACCATTCAAAGGAACAGTTAGGATTGTCACATCCTATCATATCTCCTTCTTCTGGTCGCTGGCAATAACAATACAGTGCTACAGAGTCAGTATTATTCTGCCTGGTGCTACTACCACTTTGCACTTGACATTTTTCACTACCAGGCTCATCTGACTGTTGTCCTTCAGAAGATGAAGGCAAAGAAGATTGAATTTGACATGTGGTATTGGTGGTTGTCGGTTGTAGTGTTTTCCGAACAATTCTGGTAGAATTGAGCACTTGAAGAAATCCTTTGCTTTAGAGGTACTGATCAACCAGAAGTTTTCATTTGGGTATATTTGCTCCACATACAAGTCATCTTCGGTCCATACAACAAAGTCACAATAGCTCCTTCTCGAACAAAACATCTGACATTGCACCTGAAAGTAATTAAATAGCAACTGAAATATCCTAAAGTTCCCCAGTACTACCATACATCAAATATTTTTTGGTTGACTAAAACTAAACTATAATATTTTTAGTCATAAGTATTGTAGTTTAACTAAAAATAAAATGTATGTGGTCAGACAATAACTCAAGCTAAAAGCAAAGTCAGAGAGAGATATCAACTAAAACAAAACATCCATTAAGCATAAAACTATATGGAATATAAGTAACAAATAAATTTTTTTTGTTAAACACTGAATGAAGAAGTTAGTGATCCATTAAACAGTAACATTTATACATGAAACTAAAATTCATGACAAATAGCTAGTAGTGACTGAAAACTGTATTACTATGATAACTAAAATCACGATTGCCATGTAAATATAAATACCCAGAATTATGCTAAAAGTTTAAGTTATTTAGAACAAAAACACAACATCACCTGATAATAGTAGGAGTGATATTGCTTTAGTTTATAGCCTTCACTAGTTCTTTCCAAACAGAAACTGGTATCGTCTACTGCTTGAGATATTTTTTATTTCCTATGAGAGTGAAGACACTAAAAATACAGAGTAAAGAATAAATAATACACTTCATACTAAACATCCAAAACATACTTTAATTTCACAGATTCCTTCATTGCAACAAGAGCAGCTTACTAAGCCATCTGGAGACGCACCCATGAAAGGAAACTCAGGAGGAATGAATAGGCCACATTCAATCAATTTAAAATCTTGATGTGCAACAAGATTCATGTTTAAATACTTTGACTTGGCAGTTTTTTCATGCTCGCAACCCCAACTGGTTGCTACACTTCGAAATTTAGCAAGTTCAGGATGACTATTGCCATTATAAGACTGATTGATGGTTGAGCTGGGTTTGTACAACAAACATTTTTCAGACGAGAAGCCGTTATTCTTCCAGCCCGCATTCTAAACCAGAGACGTGAATTGGCTTGAGCACGTGTTTGAAGTTCGACATTTTTAGCCTCTTTTTCAGTCATTGTAATCTCATAGGTCGAAGCTAATTTTAGCAGGTCACCATAGCTTAAACCTAAATAATCAGGCTTATATAACTCTGTGAGACAGATGGGTAGATTAATATCTAATGATTTGGGGACGTAAGAAGAGGAATATGGTTCAATGAAAGAAAGAACTGCTGGCTTCGATGAACAATTAGCAAGAGCATCAAAAAAAGTTTTAACTTCATCAAAATCCGGAGCCTTAAAAGAAGTAGGTGTAGGGGATTTCGATTCCCGTGGGGTACTTGGTGTAGAGCTTCTAGATGAGCATGGTACTGGAGAGAGGGAGGGAGTGAGTGAAATTGAAGGCCTACTACTATCTAGTGACTCATACATAGCAGCACTTCAGTTTTTTCCACAGAAAACAATATCTTTAACTGGGGCATAATTTACTTCCTTTACGCCAGTTGGCATAACCCAGTATGCCTTTTTTGGGGTCACTGTTATTGAATCCCTTATATGAACCCCACTTTCAATGGCAAATAGGACAGATGCTATGTGAGTGCAAGATTCGCCTTGTCCAGCCATACATTCACAGTGGGGAGCAATCACTTTACCATAGGGTGTGAGAGGCTTTGAACTCAATTTCTGTGAATGATTTACCTACATGCATATGGTTTAGATTAAAAGCTATCTTATAAATTGTGAAAAATACATCTTACCTTTGCAATGACTGCCCTCTTAGTATTAAATGGCTTCACCAAGACTTCTCTAACCCAACCAGATACGAAGTTGGTGTAGCAGTCAAGACTTCGATAATTCAGTGGTCTTCTCCTATATATGAACTTGGAGAATAGAGTAAGTACATACCCAGGTGAAATACTTGGCCATAAATCAATGTCATATTGCCAATCTGATCAATCTGTCTCATACAGATCAATACCTCCTACATGCTTTAGTTTCTCCAAATACCTCTCCCTTTCAGCAGAACTTTTGAGAGAAGAAAAGTATCCTCCTAACAACAGCTTTTTTCTGCTTTTGGATTCCATTTTCTTAACGTGGTTCGCGCGGATGTACACCAACATGGCCACCCTCTTAAAAATTACGTAACTGCAAGGGGGTCTCTTTTACATCCGGTTGAGAGCAATTTAACAGGCAACCCTGGTGGTATGTAGATAGAATTGCGCAGCTGAAGCTCGGAGGCTTGCTCGCCATTTGTGCTCAAGCACACTATACAGTGGGGGTCAAATTGAGAATCTGGGTCATCTGTATAATGTGTGGACATACAAATGTCATTTGTACTTTGACCCTCGCATATTTTTGTGTTAGCTCGGTGTTTGACTGGTTTATCGATCATTACCCGTATCATCCTAGAAATTGAATTGTTTACCGCTTTGAATTCCTTAGCGGGTGCAGTTAAAATTTAAAAACTTACCCGAGTTCCATTTTTTATTCGAGTAAGTTAATGCGCTCTTTGTCGTGGTTATAAGCCGTACACATGGTATTTACTGTCCACTAGACTAATCATGAAGGTAAGTCTTGTGTAGGTATGTCCAGTTGTATAAAAATATTGTGCGTTACAGCCACTACTTAGTAGCTGTAATGCACAATACTTTCACGTTTGCATTTAAATGCGCCGCAAAAAAACTCAAAGCGGTAATCAATTCAACTTTCAGAATGATATGGGTAATGATCAATAAACCAGAGGATTCTGCTTAGTGAAGTTTGGAACGGGTCAAACACCGAGAAAACACAAATATATGCGAGGGTCAAAGTACAAATGACATGCGTACGTCCACATACATATACAAACTAGTGGTGTGCTTGAGCACAAATATAGTTTAGTAACATAAAAGTACTACAGTATTGTTATTACATAGTTATTTTACTCTAGCTTACATTGAAATCTAGTTTGTTCCAGAAGTGTGTTTATGACATGTAAATTGTTATTGTATTTATTGTTGTTATTGTTGTGGTTGTTATTGTTGTGGTTGTTATTGTTGTGGTTGTTATTGTTGTGGTTGTTAATTGTTGTGGTTGTTACTGTTGTGGTTGTTATTGGTGTGGTTGTTAATTGTTGTGGTTTTAATTGTTGTGGTTGTTGTGGTTGTGGTTGTTGTGGTTTGTTATTGTTGTGGTTGTTATTGTTGTGGTTGTTATTGTTGTGGTTTGTTATTGTTGTGGTTGTTATTGTTGTGGTTTGTTATTGTTGTGGTTGTTATTGTTGTGGTTGTTACTGTTGTGGTTGTTATTGGTGTGGTTGTTAATTGTTGTGGTTTTAATTGTTATGGTTGTTGTGGTTGTTATTGTTGTGGTTTGTTATTGTTGTGGTTGTTATTGTTGTGGTTGTTATTGGTGTGGTTTTTATTGTTGTGGTTGTTATTGTTGTGGTTGTTATTGTTGTGGTTGTTATTGTTGTGGTTGTTATTGTTGTGTTTGTTATTGTTGTGGTTTGTTATTGTTGTGGTTGTTATTGTTGTGGTTTTTTATTGTTGTGGTTGTTATTGTTGTGGTTGTTACTGTTGTGGTTGTTATTGGTGTGGTTGTTATTGGTGTGGTTGTTAATTGTTGTGGTTTTAATTGTTGTGGTTGTTGTGGTTGTTATTGTTGTGGTTGTTATTGTTGTGGTTTGTTATTGTTGTGGTTGTTATTGTTGTGGTTTGTTATTGTTGTGGTTGTTACTGTTGTGGTTGTTACTGTTGTGGTTGTTACTGTTGTGGTTGTTATTGTTGTGGTTGTTATTGTTGTGGTTGTTGTGGTTGTTGTTGTGGTGGTTGTTATTGTTGTGGTTGTTATTGTTGTGGTTTGTTATTGTTGTGGTTGTTATTGTTGTGGTTGTTGTTGTTGTGGTTGTTGTTGTGGTGGTTGTTATTGTTGTGGTTGTTATTGTTGTGGTTGTTATTGTTGTGGTTGTTATTGTTGTGGTTGTTATTGTTGTTATTGTTGTGGTTGTTATTGTTGGGGTTGTTATTGGTGTGGTTGTTAATTGTTGGGGTTGTTATTGGTGTGGTTTTTATTGGTGTGGTTTTTATTGTTGGGGTTTTTATTGGTGTGGTTTTTATTGTTGTGGTTGTTATTGTTGTGGTTGTTAATTGTTGTTGTTTTTATTGTTGTGGTTGTTATTGTTGTTGTTTTTATTGGTGTGGTTTTTATTGTTGGGGTTTTTATTGGTGTGGTTTTTATTGTTGTGGTTGTTATTGTTGTGGTTGTTAATTGTTGTTGTTTTTATTGGTGTGGTTTTTATTGTTGTTGTTTTTATTGTTGTGGTTGTTAATTGTTGTTGTTTTTATTGTTGTGGTTGTTATTGGTGTGGTTTTTATTGTTATGGTTGTTGTGGTTGTTAATTGTTGTGGTTTTTATTGTTGTGGTTGTTATTGGTGTGGTTTTTATTGGTGTGGTTTTTATTGTTGTGGTTGTTAATTGTTGTGGTTGTTATTGTTGTGGTTGTTGTGGTTGTGGTTGTTAATTGTTGTGGTTGTTATTGTTGTGGTTGTTAATTGTTGTGGTTGTTATTGTTGTGGTTGTTTTTCTTGTGTTTACAGTGTGTAATGAATTTGTATGTTTGTACATTTTCATAGTTGTTCATGTATTTTGTTTGTTTTTAATGTATTCTCATGTGCTAGCATTTCTATAGAGTCCAGTAGGATAAAAAAAGAAGTAAATTTTGTTCTAAAGAACGGGTGTAGAATAAGAAATACAGTTTTGACCTATTTCGGTTCAGTTTATGTAAAAAGTGGGAAAAAAATGTTAGGTCATCTGCCAGCTGCAGTTATATCTCAAATTGTAGAAACATCAAAGCCAGCAATGTTTCCAAACATCAGTAGCCTACAGCAACTATACTTCAATTTTGCATTAAACTACTTAATAGCAAAAACAACATCTCAGAGTCGATTAACACAATAAATTATAAATATTTTTTTTACATTCAAAGAAGTGACCTTGCTTATGAATGAATATAATTGTTTGTGTGTTTGTATTATATATATATATATATATATATATATATATATATATATATTGTGGGCAGAGAAAGGCCCACATGAGAGAAGAGCAAAGAACAGTATTTATTATTATTGTGTTGGTGTATGCATATCGAGAAAGGAACTATCATATCGTGTGTTGTGTGTGTGTTGGACAAGGAGTCATTGTATATTTTGTGAACATGCTCAGTAGTGCTGTTGTGGTCATTCAGGGCTCAAGCCCTCATGTAGTTGTGGTCATTCAGGGCTCAAGCCCTCATGTATGTAAGGGCCTTGCGCCCCTTGTATTGTTAGTGTGCATTTCAATAGCAAATTTCAATTCGTTGAGCTAAGGCTAGCTAGCACACTCTGGTGGCAGCATATTATAAGCTGTTACCAAGTGCGGGTACAATACCTAAGGGTACTAACATCACATACGACCCCCACAATTGGTGGCAGCGGTGGGATCTGAGGAGGAGACGCCCCGATCAGCCCAAGCGAACAACAAGACGAGCTCAAGGTGACCGAGGTGACTGCCAGCTCTACACTCGAGTCTCAGGACCACGAGGATTGCCAGTGTGGAAGAATCTACACTACCACTGTCTAAGGACGAGCAGCGAGGAGAAGAACGCCGCGGACAGGCACAGCTAACCTGAAGGACGGACCACTGAAGTGTCAGGACCCGTTGTAACCCCTGAAGGAGCAAGCTTAGCTTTCGCGGACAGTTTGTGTGTTGTGAAAATTACGAATTGTAAAGTCCAAGCTGCATTATTTTCTAATATTAATTTTGTTTTGTTCTCATCCTTGTAGTGTGTTTGACGGAGGCAGAGTACTCTTGCCCCCTATGACGGAGCCCGGACACAGGGAGGGTAAGCGGAGGACCAAGAAATTGCCAGCGGTATCTTCCGAGGAAGCACCATATAGGCCGACGGGCAAGCCCATTGTTATAGAAAGATCACCTTATCCTGCTAGGCCATCGGACGCAAGGTACAGAGAGGAGTCGGAAGGGGAAGGAACGGAGACCGAGAGGATGGAGGAAGCAGAAACAGGCAGAATGGCGAGTAAGTCTGAGGAGAGTGGAATGGAAACATTGGTGCGGTACTTGATGCAAAAGGATGAGAAGGAGAAGGAGAATAGAAGAGAGGCAGAGGGTGCCAGGAATGCGGAGATAGCGAGCCTGCTGAGGCAGATGAGCGAGGAGAATGCGATGAGGAGAAGAGAGGAAGAAGAGACTAATCGAACGGTCAGAGAGGAAGAACTCGCCCGTCGGAGAGAAGAGGAGGACCGGCGGAGGACACAGAAACTGGAAGACGACAGACTGAGAGAACGGAAAGAGTTACTGCAGGAAAAGCTTAAGGGACTAGGTATGTACAAGGAGGGGAATGAGTTAGCAGCTTACCTGGAGAAATTTGAGAGGATCATGAGAGAGGGAGAAGTGAATGTGGAGAATTGGGGTGAGAGATTATACCCTAAGCTACCTGACCAGCTTTGTATGAGAATAGCCCAAGGGCGAGATGACGGGGTAGACTACGAGGGAATTAAGAAGGTTTTACTTAAGGCTACTGGGGAGACAGCCATTACCTATGGCAACCAGTTATTTGAAGTGAGTGGTGAGTTTTTCAAGGGGATGAACGCGGGAGAAATGGTTGGGTGGTTGAAGAGAATCGCGGGTGGATTGTGTCAAGGGTGTAAGAGTGTGGGAGAGTGCGAGTTGGCCATAGCTAAGGCCCTGATGAGGAGAGTTTTGCCTCAGAGTGGCAAGGCTTTCATGGAAATCAAGAGCAATAGTGATTGGGGGGAATTAAGAGAATCAGTGGAGGATTGGTTATCGGGCAGACAGAAGGGGAACTTCTTTAAGCCACTGGGTGGTGGACCTGTGGGGAAAGGATATCGAGAGAGTGTATACGGGAGAGAGAATGGGACTAGGAGTGGAGATAATAGGGATAAGGTTGGGAGTGCGATGAGTTACTTGACGTGTTTCAATTGCGGGGAGAAGGGACATAGAGCTACGGATTGCAAGAAGGAAGGGAAGTATGGTGGTGGATTCCTCCCGAGGGTCCCCACCTGCTACAACTGTGGCAAGGTTGGTCATAAAAGCACAGAGTGCACAGCTAGAAAGGGAACGACTCCGGTCAAGAAGGAGACCACCACCACTAAGATGTCAGTGTTACTGGATTCAATGTCTAAGAGAAAGGAAAATGTAGCGGTAGGGCTTGTGAACGGGGTGAAAACGGAGATATTAATAGATTCTGGGGCCGAGTTGGGGTCGGTGCCTAGAGAGTTTGTGCTGAGGGGGCAAAATTGTGTAACGAAGTGCGAGTGGTAGGGTGGTGGTGTTGAAAGAACTCAGAAGAGTTTCATGTGTGAGTTTATTGTGGGAGGTTATCGTAAGGTGGTGAAGACACTGATACAAGAGGATGGGGCACCGGGAGTTATGTGTATCTTGCCGGTTGCTTTCACGAATGATGTGGAGGAGGAAGCTTATAAGGGGGCTATAAAGGAGTATGTTTTAGGGAAAGAGAGAGTGGGTATGAATGTGCTGACAAGGAGTATGGCTAAGAAGGAAAAGGAGATGGATGAGAATGAGGAGGGATTTGTTGAGCAGGACTTATGGAGTGTAGTCACTCCTGAGAGTGAGGAGGTGCATGAACCTCTAGTTGGGGTAGATGACCAGTCCAAACCCTTAAAAACAGAGAGTAGGGTGGGGGAGGAATACGAGGGGGTTGAGGCTGAAGGTTCGCCTGACGCTGATGAACCCCCGGTCTCTGCTCCAATGGAGCCAGACGAAGGGAAAGCAATTCCTCTAGAGGAGTTGTCTTCTGGGAGTGGCAGTGAGAGTGAACTGAGTAGGGTTGCGGGAGAAATAGGCCCAGTAGGGGAGGGCCAGGATAAGGATGAGTTTGTGAAAGAGATCAAGAGTGACGAGGGGTTAAAGGAGTGGAGAGAATTAGCAGAGAGGAGAGAGAGAGGATTCAAGTGGAAGAAGGGAATCTTAGCGAGAAGTATGTACGTAAATTGGGAGGAATACAGGGACGTGATTGTACTGCCTAAGAGTTATAGAGAGAGAGTCATGATACTGGGGCATGATAGAAATAGACATTTGGGGGCAGATAAGGTGGCTAAGATGATTGGGAGACATTTTGCATGGCCGGGCATGGTGAGAGAGATAGTGGATTACTGCAAGAGCTGCAGGGTCTGCCAGGTCAAAAGTAAGTATAGACCTCGGAGGGCGCCTGTTGTGGAGAGACCCATATTGGCAGAGCCCTTCGAGAGTGTTGCAATTGACTTGGTTGGGCCCTTACCGAAAGGGAAGAATGGTAATAGGTATATCCTGACTTACATCTGTTTAGCGACCAAGTGGCCTGAGGCGGTGCCCCTTAGGGCTATTACCGCAAAGTCAGTAGTAGAAGGGCTGTGGTTGATATTTTCAAGGACTTCTATACCTGAAAGAGTTTTATCAGATCAGGGCACCCAATTCTGTAGTAAGGTGATGGGTCAATTTTGTGAATGGCTTGGCATTGAGAGAGTAAGGACCTCGGCCTACCACCCGGAAACTAACGGGTCGGTAGAACGAATGCATGGCACGATGAAGAGCATTTTGGGGAAGTGTGTGAGTGAAGGGTTAGACTGGGTAGGTCAGTTATGTTTCGTTATGTACGTGTTGAGGCAGATGCCTCACGCGGACTCAGGGTACAGTCCCTTCGACTTAGTTTATGGATTTAGAGTTAGGACGCCGTTGGATGCACTATATTACGGATTGTATGAGAAGGAGGTTGAAGGATTGAATGTGTGTGAGTGGGTAGCTAAGATGGCAGAGAGGCTTGAAAGTGTAAGGGATAGTGCGGCATTGAGAATAGCGAGGGGCAAGGAGAGTCGCATGCAGTATGCGAACAAAGTTGAGGGAGTTCAAGGAGGGGGATTTGGTATTGTACAGGGTGCCTGGAATGACATGCAAGTTGGCGGACTCATGGGAAGGTCCGTATAAGGTTTTGTGTAAGAAGGGTAAGGTGAATTATAAAATAGCGAAGGTGGGTAAGGAGAAGCATGGGAAGGTTGTGCATGTAAACTGTTTGAAGGAGTATAGGGAGAGAGCTTTTATCGGGAGATTAGATGTTGTGTTGGAAGAGCAGGGTGAGAGGGGTAGCATTTTGAGTGGTGTGTGCGAGGGGTACAACGAGAGTGAGTTACAGGAGTTATTGGGGGAATATGAGGATGTATTCTCGGACAGACCGGGGAACACAGACTTAGTGACATTGACAATCGACACGGAGGATTGTGAGCCGATTAGGCAGATGCCTTACTTGGTCCCGCTTGGCATTCGGGAGAAGGTCAGAAAGGAGTTGGAGTCACTGGAGGAGCAGGGTATCATTGAAAGATGTTGCAGCAGTTGGGCGTCGCTTTGGTGCCTGTACGCAAGCCAGACGGGAGTATACGCTTATGTGTCGACTACCGTAAGCTCAATGCTAAAACTGTGAAGGAACCCTACTATATCCCCTCGTTTCATGAGATGATAGAGAAGGTTGGTGCAGGATGTGTTATGTCAAAGGTGGACCTAGCCATCAACCATTTTTCGTTCTACTTGTATGGCCAGCGTTTCAAGGTGGTCACAGATCACAAAGGCCTAGTGAACATGCGTGAAGGTCGCCAGGAGAACAGACGAATTCACAATTGGTGTCTCAAGTTGGCGATGTACGACTTTGAAGTGGAGTATCGTGCGGGGAAGGAAAATGTTGTAGCTGATGATCTCAGCAGATGTCATGAGGGAGCAGATGACGGAGTCACCCGTCTTTTGGAGGAGGGGGGAGATGTGGGCAGAGAAAGGCCCACATGAGAGAAGAGCAAAGAACAGTATTTATTATTATTGTGTTGGTGTATGCATATCGAGAAAGGAACTATCATATCGTGTGTTGTGTGTGTGTTGGACAAGGAGTCATTGTATATTTTGTGAACATGCTCAGTAGTGCTGTTGTGGTCATTCAGGGCTCAAGCCCTCATGTAGTTGTGGTCATTCAGGGCTCAAGCCCTCATGTATGTAAGGGCCTTGCGCCCCTTGTATTGTTAGTGTGCATTTCAATAGCAAATTTCAATTCGTTGAGCTAAGGCTAGCTAGCACACTCTGGTGGCAGCGTATTATAAGCTGTTACCAAGTGCGGGTACAATACCTAAGGGTACTAACATCACATACGACCCCCACATATATATATATATATATATTATATTTGCTGTCTGGTACAAATGTTGTTTGAGTGTTATAAAGTCTCATATAAAAGACAATCAGTATTGTTATATATGTTTGTTTGATTGTTTCACTTCTTTATTTGTATTTAGAGAGATCTCCTCCATCCTTTAGCCTCTCTTCACTGGGAACGCTGTCATACATGGAGTAATTACGTTCAGCCTTCACATTGTGCAGTACTACAAGATACAGTAGTAGTACTGGATAATTATAATTATGGTAGACTTCACATCTCTACTGACCTGCACTCATGGACTACTATTATTCCACCTCATGACTACGCGTCCCTAACTACCTACCAGTCTAAGTTTGTATTGGTTGGTGGATGGAATCGGAATCCAGACATTAACGAACTTACTAACTCTCTGTATACTAGTACTACTGGTCTAGTCTGGGAGAAATCGCTGCCTGCCATGCCTACCAGTCGCAGCAACACGTCATCAGTTAGTGGAGGATCACCAGAGGTCCTGGTAGTAGCTGGTGGGTGGGGCTCAAATGAGAAGATCTTGAATGCAGTGTAAGTGCTACTCAACGATCATTGGACGACTGCAGACTCACTGCCAACTCCATGCAAGAACATGCGAGCAACATTTCATGAAGGCAACTTCTACTTCACAGGAGGAGAATACAAGAGAAAAGGTTTGTTTACATGTAGTTTGGAGTCTCTCATAGCATCTTGGGAAAGAGCACGATCAATATGGAGGGAGATAACTACATCTATTTACACCTACACTATTGTCTCTTACTCATCAAATCTGATTGGCATGGATAGATATTCTACTATCAGAGGTTACTCCAAAGGCATGACATACCAGAGTGTGAATACTATAATTTGTGAAATATTATTGTTATTGTTATGTAGTGATTCCCTATTCACCAGACAACCGGTTCCCATCCAATGTCCTGTCCAGACTAGAGGCAGTGGTGGGCATTCGGATTGTGTCTGTCCCGGCCAACAGTCTCTCTCAACTAGCACAATCTACTGGAGTAGAACTACCAGACCTTGACCCACAGAGTGATCCTGTGTATTATGTAACTAAACTTCTTGTCACATGGTGTGAACGACATCATCCAACATGGCAACAACTACTAGACGTCTTACAAAATATTGGACTAACAAAACTGAGAAAGCAAATTGATGCATTCATGAGAGGTAAAGTAACTGATACACAAAGTTAGAGATTAAGGCATTAAGATGGAAACCAGGACAGTAAGTTAGAGAGACTGGGGTAATGGAGTTAGGGACTGGGACATGGAGTTAGAGACTGGGACATGGAGTTAGAGACTGGGGTAATGGAGTTAGGGACTGGGACATGGAGTTAGAGACTGGGACATGGAGTTAGAGACTGGGACATGGAGTTAGAGACTGGGACATGGAGTTAGAGACTGGGACATGGAGTTAGGGACTGGGACATGGAGTTAGAGACTGGGACATGGAGTTAGAGACTGGGACATGGAGTTAGAGACTGGGACATGGAGTTAGAGACTGGGACATGGAGTTAGAGACTGGAACATGGAGTTAGAGACTGGGACATGGAGTTAGAGACTGGGACATGGAGTTAGAGACTGGGACATGGAGTTAGAGACTGGGACATGTAGTTAAAGACTGGGACATGGAGTTAGAGACTGGGACATGGAGTTAGAGACTGGAACATGGAGTTAGAGACTGGGACATGGAGTTAGAGACTGGGACATGGAGTTAGAGACTGGAACATGGAGTTAGAGACTGGGACATGGAGTTAGAGACTGGGACATGGAGTTAGAGACTGGGACATGGAGTTATAGACTGGAACATGGAGTTAGAGACTGGGACATGGAGTTAGAGACTGGGACATGGAGTTAGAGACTGGGACATGGAGTTAGAGACTGGGACATGGAGGTAGAGACTGGGACATGGAGTTAGAGACTGGGACATGGAGTTAGAGACTGGGACATGGAGTTAGAGACTGGGACATGGAGTTAGCGACTGGGACATGGAGTTAGAGACTGGGACATGGAGTTAGAGACTGGGACATGGAGTTAGAGACTGGGACATGGAGTTAGAGACTGGGACATGGAGTTAGAGACTGGGACATGGAGTTAGAGACTGGGACATGGAGTTAGAGACTGGGACATGGAGTTAGAGACTGGGACAAGGAGTTAGAGACTGGGACATGGAGTTAGAGACTGGAACATGGAGTTAGAGACTGGTACATGGAGTTAGAGACTGGAACATGGAGTTAGAGACTGGGACATGGAGTTAGAGACTGGGACA
>WLWD01001954.1_pt1 | contig 16675 bp, 11 predicted proteins | sample 6712731 | NCBI WGS metagenome assembly WLWD01 (sample SAMN12718690, study PRJNA576275) | sponge metagenome | isolation source: marine sponge | host: Mycale hentscheli | place: New Zealand: South Island, Marlborough, Capsize Point | collected 2014-11-01
AGGATTCTGTTTAGTAAAGTTTGGGACGGGGTCGAACGCCGAGCGAACACAAAAATACGGAGGGTCAAAGTACAAAATGACATACATACGTCCAAACATATATCTAAATAAACTAGTGGTGTGCTTGAGCACAAATGGCGAGCGAGCCTGATAGTTAGGTAACATAAAAGTATTGTTACTATGTTTTAGCTTAGTTCATGCAAACACTAATAGCAGTTATGACCTTTTATTTCAGCAAACAAGTACAAAATCACTCTCTTACCTGATTAATGATAACTTTTGTAGTATCAAACATCTGCCATTCTGATAATCTCAATCACCAGTATCTCTTGAACAAGCTTTCAGCTACGATAAAAAATAAACCAGTGTTATTATTTGTAATTCTAGCCAACAAATATGGAATTACTACTTACCTCATTCTTGAGTATTGATAACTTCTGTAGTATCATTGAAGTTACTTTGCCCATCTGAATTACCTTGAATTCTTGACAACAAGCTCCTCACCTACAAAAACAAAGACAATCAATTTTAGCACACAAATACAAATTACTTTCTTACCTCATTTTCTTGAGCAGTGGTAACTTTTGTAGTACCAAATTTGAGTCCTTCTGACAATTTGAATTTACCAGTCACTGTTGATAACAAGCTCTTAGCTATAAAAAAGAAAGGCCAGAGTTATTTTGCATATTAAGCTAACAATAATATGGAATTGCGTACTTACCTCGGCATCCCTCGAGTAGTAGTAGCTTCCTTAGCATTAATACTTTATGTGCTTACATACACATTTCAGAACTAGTGATAGCTCTCTTAGTACTGACTACAGGTGGCTCTTGACAACTAGTAACAAGCCGCACTTAGCCGGAAAAAAGGCGAAGTTTTGAATTTAAATCTGGTAAAGGGTCTTCAATGTCATAGTAACCGATCGAATCAACTTTTTGTTTCTTGAAAAACAAGCGTTTTCGCAGGAATTTTCTCACACTTTGGAGATTAAGTATAAAGTAAGACTTGCTTAATGCTGTAGTTTCAGAATAAACTGGGGTCAAGCCTAAAAAGCCGTGTTTTTTTGAAGAAAAAACGTTCCCCGCGCGCGCGTTTAAAGGGCATACGTACAATCCATACATACATACCTACATATATATATATAACATATACCCGATTTTGCATTATCCACCCCTAATACTGTCTCGCTCGCTACGCTCGCTCGCCAAATAAACAAACATCCCCGATTTTCGATTGTGTTACCCCTGTAAGTGTCTCGCTCGCTACGCTCGCTCGCCAATAAACCGAAATTGAGGTTTGTATGCGATTTATAAATCGAAATACAAACCTAATGATTACTATTTTATAGCCCAAACATGAACAACGAGCAAAGTATAGCGTTCTTAGTAATTGTATTAAAGTACCCAAACTCTTCATTATTCCATTTTTCTTTGATCTGCCTTCCACCATAATTATGGTTGCTAAGAACTATATCAGACTTTTCCCCGCTAATACATTTTCTTACGAAATCGAAATACAAACCTATAGTTCTTAACGACAAGCGCGGTCGCTCGGGTAACGGGCTATAAATTTATTATATTTTGATAAAGGGTCAGTAGTACCAGGGGATGACAGCCAGTAGATCCCATATACTTAACCTTCTTCCACATAATAACCCTTCATTAGGTAATTTTCAAGTAGTTTAGCCACCATTAGTACAATAGAATTTCAGGCTCCAAAGTATGAAGCCTGTTGAAATCCGAAATTCTATTGAACAATGATGTTGCCCATTCCCGCCACGAGGAGGCACTACTCATGGGAACAAAAACATTGTTGGAACCTGTAACAAAAAAACAACAACAGAACATCAGTTATTGTATGTGTACAAAATAGGGATACGTAATGATAATGTGAGTATATACAGAAAGAATAATGAGGGAAAGTGGGAAGGGAGAGGAATGGGCGGGTTTGTATACTTACCGGTACTGCCGGCTTAATGGGCAATTACACGCATCATTCAGCACACCCGAATTAGCTAGACACATAACAGTAAATGTAAATATCCACCAGCTATTTGTTATTAATATTGTGTTTATTACGAAGAGTTCTACCTGACTCCTGAGGAGGACTTCAACATGAAATCAAAACATCGGGTGAATTTTAATTAAACACATTATATTGGCTGTTAAAACGCAGAAAAACTGCTTTATTAGCTTATCATATCATGCTATACAACTCATGCTAATGATAAAATTATGAAAATAATAATGTTAAGCATACTTAAAAATGGTTTTCCTAAGCTTTCCAACTGGAAATTTTTGTTGACCTGACTTTCTGTAAGTATTGTAATAAGAGATGGCAATAATATGTGGCAATACTTGAAATTGTTTACCAAATACATGCTACTAGAAACATTAAGTACATTATTAAAAATAAACAAATTTCATCAAATACTTACTTGCATTCAACACGTGTTTCCTGTATGTTTTCCTTTTTTTTCTTTTTTATCCTTTTTTTTCCTTTTTTTATCCTTTTTTTTTCTTTTCTTTTTTTTCTTTTCTTTTTTTTTTAAAACAAATAAATACAATAATATTCTAGGTGTTTTAATTGTTTCTTCCAAATTTCCTTCTTAGAAATTTGTTCTTCAATTTTTTTAACTTCAATTTTATCTTTCCACCTAGAGTCTGGTTGAACAAAATGCATGGAGCACAATTATGACTACAATCTTAAAATATGTTTACACAAAGCCTTATAAAGCTAAAGTCGTCATTTAAATTTAGAACGATTAATTTTTTCTTGTTTATCTTATCTGCTTGATCCCTTACATCTGCTGTGAGTTAAATTATGTTACTTTACCCAACACTGCTGGCTACATGCTCTAATTAATCCTGTGCAACCTCTCAGTTACTTCTAGCCTAGTTAACTGGTTTTGTGATAAATTTTTTACCTACCATAACCTGTATATGGGACTTTCTATATCAACACGTTTACAAATAACACTAAAATAATTAGCTCAATACAAGCCTGTTACAGTCATGAAGAACTATAGGCCAAGGAATGTGACACTGTGTATAAAGAATTAATTGCAACTCTCACTCAGTTCTTTAAGATATTTTGGAAAGTGGTGCCAATTAATTCAGTATTGTATACAAGTACATTCTGAAACTTATAAAGGATGTGTACCTAATACTTAACTAGAGTGCTTACATTCCATGTTTCTATCATAGTTTTAACAATTTTGTTTTGGCATCAAAATTGATAAAATTTGCATACCATTGGTAGCATTTCATGCTCTTGCCATGTTGATACATACAGTCTTCTTCCTTCCTCAATAAATTCATAATTTCTCTGCCCCTCAGCTTTGATTAGATTGTGTAAAGTGTAAATCCCGTTTTCATTGGGCGATGTGCCTCTCAAAGCCAAATGCGGCCAAAGTGGTAATCTGCACGTGCTTGGTCGATTGGATTGCACATTCTTTTGAACAGTGTGAGGAGCTATCAAAATAAATATTATTAACATTCCATGCATTTGATAGCATTGCCACATGAAACATATATACGTATTTCAGAACACTGAAGTCATAAATTGGCTAATGGTCATACTGCAATGCTAATTGGACTCGAAATAATATTTGATTAGCAATAGAATGCTCCGTCCTGTAAACTATATTATGTACTTTCAATACAATTACACTTTCATCACTTTTTCAGCAAATTTCTATTGAACCATTGGACTGTTATTACCTGAGCTGTTAGAATCGCATTACAAAAGTATGTGGAGTGCATATTGAGTTTCTATACCTATTTATAATAGTCAACACCAAATAGCCTATAGACTATAAAATATACTCACTCTATCCTATATAAACTTAGCTAAGTTCTCTGATTTGGTACAGCTATAAATAGCTCATAAATTGCATGTTACATCATTACATGGCACCAAAGCTAATCTACACGGACGTAGCAGGCTACATTATTTGTAAAAATCACAAGATGTATTGTGCAAATGTTTACCTATATACCCAAACTGACTTCTACAATATTGCCCTGCACTAATCAGCTACTACATCTCTACTAAAAAAAATAAAAAGTTACGTAACGAATTTTCAGCATTACCAGAATTCTCTGTATGTCCAGCTATTGAAGGCAGTTCTATTTTGTTTATAGATTGAAGGGAAGGATATTCCTTCTCCTTAAGAGAAAATCTCACTTTTTTGACCAATTGGTTTGAAGTACATTTCTTTTCCTTAGTCCATGTTACTGGAGAAGCTTCCATTTCTTTGGCACATTTGTATGAAGGGCCTGCCTTCCTTGATACTGAGGAAGGTCCCATTTCATCCATAGATTGTTTAGATTGGTGAGAGAGACATGCTTTCCTTAACTTGGAAAAATATCCCATTTCATCTATAGATTGGTGAAAGAGACATTCTGTCCTTGATTGGAAAGAAGGTCCCATTTCATCTATAGATTGGTGAAAGAGACATTCTGTCCTTGACTGGAGAGAAGGTCCCATTTCATCCATGGAATTGTGAGAGAGACTTGACTTCCTTAACTTGGAAGAAGATCTCATTTCATCTATAGATTGGTGAGAGAGACATGCCTTCCCTAATTGGGAAGAAAGTCCCATTTCATCTATAGATTGGTGAAAGAGACATCCTGACCTTGATAGGAGAGAAGGTCCCATTTCATCTATAGATTGATGAGAGCGACATGCCTTCATCAATTGGGAAGAAAGCCTCAGTTTGTTTATAGAATGGTGTAAGGGACATTCTGACCTTGATAGGAGAGAAGGTCCCATTTCATCTATAGATTGGCAAGAGAGACATTTCATCCCAGATTGAGGGGATGGTCCCATTTCATCTATACGTTGGTGAAAGAGACATTCTGTCCTTGATCGGAGAGAAGGTCCCATTTCATCTATAGATTGGCAAGAGAGACATCCCCTCCTTGATTGGGGCGAGGCCCCCATTTTATCTACAGATTGCTGAAAGAAATCTTCCTTTCCTGATCGGAAAGAAGGTTCCATTTCATCTATAGACTGGTAAGAGGGACATTCCCTCTTTGATTGGGGAGAAGCCCCCATTTCATCTGTAGATTGGTTAGAGAGACATTTCTTCCTTGTTATTTTCGAAGGTCCCATCTCCTCAGTGCAGCAGAGAACGCATTGGTTCTCTTTAGGTTGTGCCACTGGATAGAGCATTAAGTTTTGCTTCTCCATCTTCAGTGCCACTGGAGATGGTTTGCTCTTCTCACTAGACTTCCGATGTTTTCTCACCCTGCACCATATAGAATCACTCGTTTTCTTATCAGAGTGATAGAAATGACCTCGCTTCTCCATAATGAACTAGTGTTTGTCACAGTTTACTTATTCAAAATTTGCAACTCTTTCCACAGTAATAGCTACTCCGACAGAGGTACTCGGATAGCGTCACGAAAAATAATATATATATATTATTCATTTGATACAGGAGAATATCACGAGTCTGTTGGCTTAGTATTTACGCGAGTGCCGCAGGCACGAGCGTAAATACCGCCAATCAGACGAGTGATATTCTCGGGTATCCAATGGATAATAAATTTATTAGGTACTGCTCATGGCAATACCTTGGTAACAAGAAATTTACCTAGGGGGACGTAATAACCCAACGTAATAACTATGAACACAGGTGATATGGAAAAATATTGCCCTAAGCCACATCCTGTTTAGTTTAATGCATTTTCTATGTGGCAACAGTTATCAGGCTCTGTTCAGTACCTAATAAAATCCTATAATTGTTTTGAACACTTGCCCTGCGATAACGCGACACGCTCACACACAGCACAGGTTCACTCAGAGCACAGTTCACTCAGAGCACAGTTCACTCAGAGCACAGTTCACTCACCACATTACTAACAACAATTACTCCGCAGAGTGGATGCGACAACTCGGAACTGGTAGCAGCTACTAGCTAAAGTAACCTAAAAAAGAATAAAAATCTATTGTTTGGGACTATCAAGCTAGTTGGGGATTTGATCCCGGCGTATTCTGTTGACACGCACTACACTACAGAGAAGCAAAGTAATTGACCCACTAGCGAGTATGGAAGCGTCAGAGTTCCAGAAAGTCAACTGGACGACCTGGCTCCGCCATACGAGAGAATAGAGACAGAGGTCGTAAATCCCTCCTCGTTCTCCCGTTGACTGGATCCTCTGAATATAGGTTGTCCACTAGCTAAGGGACAGACCCCATAATTAATATTACCGAGTAGGTAGAATAATATTGTTTGACCAACAGGTGGTATGCACAGTAAGAGATAAAACTTGTAACCAAGGTGAATGACAGCGATTTAGGTGATATACAAGCAAAAAATGAAAGATCGACGGTACACAAAAAAGAATAAATAAGCATGCGTGAATAAATGAGCCTGCGTAAATAAATAATTGGTGAGCCAGCTAAGTGAGCGAGACAATATCAGGGGTAACTCAACTGAAAATCGGGGAAATTTGTTGGCGAGCGAGCGAGACACTTACAGGGTAACACAATTGAAAATCGGGAATATGAGTTCTCTTAAGAGTGCACTAAGTGACCTCATGTCTGCCAGCACTGCGGCTTCAAAGCTACCTACGAGGAGGTAGTAGACACACACTTGCCTGAGTGCAAGTATGTCGCCTTGCAATGCCCCAATATGTGTGGGGTGAGTTGTGAGCGTGAAGTGATGGAAGATCACATGAAGATATGTCGTCTGGAAGAGATAGAGTGTGAGTTCAGCAGTGTGGGTTGTGATGGTCGGTTCATTAGAGAGGACCAGGACGAACACGCCAGACAGAACAGCCAGAAACACTTCACATTGGCAACTTCTTCTGTTGTAAATATAAAAGAAGATTTTCAAAGAAAAATAGAAAAGAAAGATAGCAAAATACAAGAACAAGAGATAGTGCTTAGTGAACAAGAGAAAAGGCTAAAAGAACAAGAGAAAAGGCTAGAAGAACAAGAAAAGACATTAGGGAAACAATTAAAGAAACTAGAAGAGAAAGATAAGGAAGTTAGTGAACTAAACATTTCATTGACAGAAAATCAACAGCGCATTTTTGATTTGTTCAATATGATAGTCCCAAATAGGAAATTTGAAATGAAAAATTACAGCTTAGAGAAAGCAAAAGACGAACCTGATGACTGGATGAGTCCAGCTATGTACACAAATATGTGTGGCTACAAGTGGTGCATAGGAGTGGATGTTAATGAAAGTGGCATTTTTCAGAATCAATATGTTGGAGTTAGTGTTTGGTCAATGCCTGGAGAGTTTGATGATCAGTTAAAATGGCCGGCAAAAGTGAAATTTATAGTAGAAGTCATCAACCAACAAGGAGGAAATAATATGATATACGCATCTATTCTAAATCTGGGAAAAACTAACTACAAATATCATCATAAGCATTACTTTGTGGTATCACATTCCAAGATACAAGAATTCTTAGCTAATGATACACTTTACTTTCATGTTTCTAAAACAGAGGTTTTGACACAATTGCCTTATCTACAATGTTATTGTATGAAGAACATTACAAACTCACTCAAACTGCAATGCAGGGAATAGTTCAGGGAGTAACATGTCTCATGCAAGTAATACAATATATACATACCCCAACTTAATAATAATAAAAACATGCTTAAAAATGGATGTTGCTTTGTTAGGAACACATGAAGCACTTATACACTGAAGGGAGTAAAGAACTATCACAAGCTGAAATCTCACCTGACAGGATTGAAGGGTTGGATCAACTCTTCAGTGATGACAGCCCTCATGCCAATCCATTCAGTGAAGTCTCCACTAAGCATGAGCAGCTGAGAAACATTTCCAACTTATAGTTAGTTATAAATTTTAAGTTGAACTTACTAACATGTTACTAAAAATTAAAGGAATAGAATGAACCGATTTCTGTACAGGATCCTGAGAGGATTGCGCTAGGTGAGCACCCAGAGTGGAAAGGTAGTGGAAGGCTTCAAAGATGCACCATTAAAAAACATGAAATGGTATACATCCCATGAAGACACTACAATGCCTTTTGCAATCAGGCATCATAAGAACTGAGGAATACATCTCACACACAAACTGCGGGCTCATTGATGCTCAACTAATGTGGCTGTGAACAATGTGGCTGTGTAGTTACATGCTTCAAGTACTTGCATATAATTGTAGATTGACAAAGCAGCTGCTACTGCCAGCACATGGCTAGTGGACTACAAGGATGGGCCTTACTTCAGAAAACATCCCTTATTTTCCTCTTCTTTACAAATATTTCTGTACTATGATGACCTTTAAGTGTGCAATCCGCTTGGCTCAAAAGCCAAAGTTCACGAATTACGTATGTCACCACCATAAACCTAAATATAAGTGTTGTGTCTGGGACTCCATCTGACTCCCAGACAGAAAGTCATTAAGAAGCTGGCCACGCCTACTTCACACCTGAACTGAATCTGTTATTGTCACATTGTCACATTGTCACATTGTCACATTTGTTTATCTGTTGTAACTGCCCTCGTCAGTTTATTTCTGATCGTAGCTGTATTGTTTATCTGTTAAGTTTTATTTCCTGCCACCCTTTACCTGAATCTCCTCTTACGCGTGCGTAATGAGATTCATGGTAATTGCACACCCATCACAAACTGAACTCAGTCATGCCCTATATATGTGCTTGTGTTTTGTATACTTGTTAACGCTCAAAAAAGCTCTTTAACTAAAGTCCGATCTTGTTCACTCTCCGCACATAACGGCATCAACTGCTGCGCAGGAGCTGTTATTCCTGCCCCATCATTTTTTGGTCCTTCGAGCCCAGCGACGTCATCTCCGCTGAAGCTGCTGACTGGAAGTTGCCACACCACACCTCTACTGGGAGTTGCCGTTTCCACGTCTCCAACACTGCGGAAGTGCCGGAAGCCGAACTTCTGCCACTCTTCCCAATCTGCCATATCTGCCACTCCTCCGAATCTGCCGCGTCTGCCGTTTGTCTACTTCTCACCTGAGACTTACAAATTCTGCATCAAGCGAGTCTTCTAATTACGCCCGCACTTTAGCTGCTACTCCACGCTAAGGTTGCTGACAAGCTTCGATTAACACCATCATGACTGACACAGAGAACGTAGTTGCCTCTTTGGAGTCCTTGCGCCACAAGCATGCGTACCGACGTGGCCAGGTCACTAAGGTAAAAACCAAAATCAACCGCCTTCTGGAACAAGACCCATCTGAGAATTGTGGAGAACCTCCTACTTGATCTGACAACCCACCTGAACATGCATAACGCCATCCAGACCCAGATGGTGGAACTATACAATGCCCATCCTGCTCATGCTGTGGACGAGGAGGAAGAATGCGACAGAATCGCTGACGCCCACCAAGCTGTAAAAAACCTGCTCCTTGACGTCCAACAAGCTGTTCCGCTCTGGGGAGAAGCTGCAATCCTCCTCAAGCAGATTGAGAGAAAGCTTGACACACCTCATGCCGACTCTCCAATGTTCCGCTCCTTAGTGGAAACCTTACACACAAGATTTACGTCTCTGTCTGGATCTGCACAGAGATATTACCGTTCCCTACCACCTCTCAAGGAGAAGTGCGAATTGATTGAGCGGAGGCTGGACAACCTGGTCCTGTTAGTTGAAGCTGGCTATAAGGACACTCCCACACCTGCTGCGCCCATGCCTACTGCTCCTTCCTTTCCCTCCCACCATCACTCTGCCCTACATCTTGAACTCCCTCATTTTGATGGCGACCCATTCAAATGGGCTAATTTCGCCACCATGTTCAAGGCAACCATTGCTTCGAGAGCCAAGGGTCACACAAATCTGGAGATCCGAGGTCATCTCATCAAGGCTGTCAAACATCCCACGGGCCAGAAACTGCTACAGAATCTGCCATCTGAAGACATGGACATGGACTCCATGTTAGCTCTCCTGGAGAGCAAGTTCGGGGCCCCCGATGTCCTGGGTCCTCTTATCATCTTGAAGATAAACAGTGTGAAACACTTCAGGCTAAGTCCATCTGACATTGATTGTGTGCATGACAATTACATATTACCCTTTCAAAGGTTTTGTGCATCTGCAGGTGATTCTCTCAGCACCTACCTGGCCATGGCTCTCACAGGGATCATGGATGCGGAGTGTAAACGCGAGTGGCTGCGCCACAAGAAGCCAGACTCCAAGCCTGACATGGAAACCATCCTCAAATTCGTCAGGTACTGGCAAAAAGAGTTTGCAGCAGACGATGCCTCCATCTCGCCAGCTCCCATACCTTACCCGTCCAACACTCACGATCAAACTATGCCTCCGAGACCGACATCTACCAACTTCAGAAACAAGACTCAATCTGCCAAGATTCTGTTCAATCACAGACGTGCTCCGCCACAATGCCATGCATGCGAAGACACCCATCAGCTGTCCAAATGCAACACCTTCCTCGCGTATGATGTTGATCGCAGGAACAAGCTCGTGAGAGACAAAAGACTTTGCCTGAACTGTTTCAGCAACTCTCACGGGTGCAAGACCTGTCCTAGCAAGTTTTCGTGCCGCACTTGCAACGGCAGGCATCACACCACCCTACATCAAGAGAGAGATACGACCACTCCTTCAGCCGCACCCACTACGGCAGCAGTGCTCACCACTGCGTCTGATGTCCCTCCATCTCGCCAAGTGAGATTCCTCTACTCAGCGCAAGTTGTGTTGCAGAACGGGGACAGGACTCTCAGAGCTAGAGCTCTGCTCGATAGTGGAGCAGCCATCCCCATGATAACAGAATATCTGGCGACTGAACTCAAACTTCACCGTGTACACGACCCCATTCCAGTGAATGGCATTACGGGAACAACACAGTGTAAGTTCGTGGTGAAATCTGACTTACTTTCTCTTGATTCCAGATACTGCTCCAAATTCATCACCTTCACTGTAATCCCATCTCTGGAGCCACTCCGCTCACCCAAGAACAAGGCCGAGATCCTATCAAGGCCCGAGCTGAGACACTTCTACCTGGCTGATGCTGACCTGGGTGGAAAGGTCGACCTGGTGCTTGGCGTCGAGCAGACGTCAGACCTGACTACGGGTAAACCCTTTCAGATAGGCAACCATCGCGCTCTGCCCACACACCTGGGACTTTGCCTGTCGGGGCCTCTGGAGGTATCTGATCTGCCATCTGTCATGACCGTCGCTCCGCCCACCAACCTAGCTGAAGACTTATCCACGCTCTGGCAATTGGACCAAGTCGATGAAACCTCCCCCCTCACTGATGCTGAGACATCCGCCGTGACGCAATTCCACAAGTCGTGTAAGCGGGTGGAGGGGCGGTACTCTGTTTCCTTGCCGAGGGTAGCTGTTCAATCATCCTTAGGCAATAGTCGTAAGCAAGCCATGTCTAGACTGTATGCTAATGAAAGATCTTTCTCACAGAAAGAGAAGCTGACTGACTTTCACGATGTTCTAGACGAGTACTTTGTGTTAGATCATGCAGAACACGTTCCAGATGCTGAACTGAACAATCCCAACACCTACTATCTACCAGTCCATGCGGTAATCAAGGATAGCTCCACCACAACAAAGGTGAGAGCTGTGTTCGACGCCTCAGCTCGCTCCTCTTCAGGTGTATCTCTCAACGACCAACTGTTACCTGGCCTCAGCTTGTATCCTCCCCTACCTGACGTCCTCACTTGCTTCAGATGCCACAATGTTGCAGTGACGGCAGACATCAGCAAGATGTTCAGGGAGATTTTGCTGAACCCTGAGGAGTGAGACTGGCATCGGTTCTTGGTCAGAACTAAGGATGGACTGATCAAGGATTCGAGAATGAAGAGGTTGACTTTCGGAGTCAAATCCTCCCCCTTCTTGGCTTCACAAGTGCTGCATGAGCATGCCACTGCTCATCTGTCATCACACCCCATCGCTGCAAATACTGTGTTGAACGACTTCTACGTCGACGACGTCCTGACCGGAGCTCCCAACGTCGAGGACGCTCTACATCTTCAGCAGCAACTCTATCAACTCCTTTCTAGCGCAGGAATGAACCTCCGGAAGTGGAGAACGAATTCAGACCAACTGAGAAGCCTAATTTCATCTCACCTCTTAGAATCTGACACTTCTCTCAAAGACATCCAACCTTCTCCATCGGCTCAAAAAGCTCTGGGTGTCCACTGGGATACCCAAGCCGACACATTTCACGTCGCCGTGCCTGATGTACATCCCGCTTCTCAGCCAGCTACTAAGAGAATGATAGCCGCCGGAACTGCCGGTGTGTTTGATGTACTCGGATTATTCTCACCTGTCATAATCTGCGCACGCATCCTCTTCCAAGATACCTGGAGGCTTGGTCTCACTTGGGACGAGGAAGTGCCAGAGGCTGTCAACACCAAGTGGCAGCAGTGGTTGTCTGACCTTCCTGTCATCCACAACCACCCAGTTCCCAGGAAGCTGTTTCCACACGCATCTGCTCCGGATATCAAACTTCATGGTTTCTGTGATGCGTCCTCCATTGCGTATGGAGCAGCCATCTACGCAAGGACCATCTCACCTGATCAATCTGTCCACACTGTCTTAGTCATCGCAAAAGCCAGAGTCCTTCCGACCAAGCCGATGACTATTCCCAAGGCAGAGCTCTCTGGAGCTCATCTGCTGGCTAAGCTGCTATGCCACACCCTTCAACTGTTCGATCTCAACTCTGAAGATGCTATTGCCTGGACCGACTCGCAAATCGTGCTCCACTGGCTCCCCAAACATCCTAGTCAACTGAACCGTTTCGTAGCCAATAGAGTATCTGCCATCAATGAATTGCTCCCGGCTACACCTTGGCGTCACGTTCCATCACTCCAGAATCCGGCCGACCTTGCCAGTCGTGGAGTTCGTGCGCATGAACTGTCTACATCCTCTCTCTGGTGGAATGGCCCATCCTGGCTCCGCCTATATCCTGAACACTGGCCCCCCCCCCCCTTCCAAACCAAACCCTCTATCCCAATCTATTCTGTTTCCCTCAAACCTTGCCTCACTCTCCCACCTGAACGTCTTTCCTTTCTCAAAACTCTCTGGTCTCTCAGCTCAAACTTTTTTTATCTGGTAAGAGTTGTGTGTTTTCTCTACAGGTTCTTCAACAACTGCAAGCTGTCACGTGAACGACGAGTATCTAGACCTATCACATTTGATGAAGTGGTCGCCTGTAAACATAAACTGTATCAACTGTCTCAAGAAGAAACTGTACCTGAACTGTTTCCTGTCGCAAGAAAAAAATCTCACCTGCCCAATCATCACCGTATGTGCAAATTCCATCTTTGTTTATCTGCTCATGGTCACCTGCAGGTTCAAAGCCATGTCAGGAACCCAGACTCTCCGAGAACACCTCTATCACTGACTGTGCTCAGCCTCAAGTCTGACCTCACCAAACTGCTGCTCTCATCCCTACACAAGGTCTATGGTCACGCTGGTGTCTCTGCCATGGCCTCCATACTGTCCTCCTCATTCTACATTTCTGGTCTGCGCAATCATCTCAAGTTTGTCAGCCGCTCCTGCACCGTGTGTCAGCGATCATATGCCCACCCCATCTCTCACTCTATGGGCATGCTGCCATCATTACGGACTACACCTGCCCCACCCTTCGACAAAACTGGTGTCGATTTCGCCGGTCCCTTTATGTTGATGAAAGGCCACACCCGCAAACCTGTGCTAGTCAAGACGTATGCTGTCGTATTTGTCTGCCTCACCACAAAGGCAGTACATCTTGACATCTGTTCTTCTCTATCAACCGAAGACTTCTTGGCCGTCCTCCAAAGATTCGTTGCCAGGCGTGGCCGTCCATCCCACATCATGTCTGACAATGGCACGAATTTCAAAGGCGCCCGGGAGGAGATCAGGGAACTACAGAAGTTACATGGATCAAAAATGCACGAACAATCCATCATCAGCTTTGCCATCTCTCACTCAATCAACTGGACTCATATTCCTCCCAGAGCCCCGCACTTTGGCGGTCTATGGGAATCGGCGGTGAAAGCCATGAAAACCATCTTAAGGAAACTGACTGCTCCCCATCCAATGACCTGGGAGGAGACTTACACTCTCCTCACTGAGGCGGAAGCTATTTTGAATTCCCGCCCCATCCTGCCACTCACCTCTGATGATGCCGAAGACAACGCTCACCTGTCAGCTGGAGACTTCCTCATCGGGAGACCTCTCCTAGCTATGCCTAATCATCTGCCCTCCACCGGAAAGACTTCCTTGCTCCGAAGGTGGAACTTAGTCTCCAGGCTCAAATCAGATCTGTGGAAAACCTGGCTTTCCACCTACTTAGCCACCTGTGCTCAACGAGCAAAATGGAGCAAGCCTGGTCATCGTCTCCAAGTAGGAGACATTGTGTTCGTCAGGGACGAATCCTTCCAGTCCAGAACCTGGCCATTAGCCATCATCACTCAGATCCATCCTGGTGACGATGGTGTCACTCGTGCGGTCACCATCAAGTGTCAAGGCAAATTCTATCGCCGCCCAACCTGTAAGCTGATTCTTGCTGTACCTGAAACTGATGTGAAAGACACTCTTTCACCTGCTTGCCCCCGGAGTATGTCTGGGACTCCATCTGACTCCCAGACAGAAAGTCATTAAGAAGCTGGCCATGCCTACTTCACACCTGAACTGAATCTGTTATTGTCACATTGTCACATTGTCACATTGTCACATTTGTTTATCTGTTGTAACCGTCCTCGTCAGTTTATTTCTGATCGTAGCTGTATTGTTTATCTGTTAAGTTTTATTTCCTGCCACCCTTTACCTGAATCTCCTCTTACGCGTGCGTAATGAGATTCATGGTAATTGCACACCCATCACAAACTGAACTCAGTCATGCCCTATATATGTGCTTGTGTTTTGTATACTTGTTAACGCTCAAAAAAGCTCTTTAACCAAAGTCCGATCTTGTTCACTCTCCGCACATAACGGCATCAACTGCTGCGCAGGAGCTGTTATTCCTGCCCCATCATGTTGTAATTACTTAAGTGTTGGAAATATTGTAGTACTTTCAATAAAGGTTTCCTTAATTTGACCCTACAATAACTCATATCTAGTTTCCAGGTAATTGTACAATCTCACTCCAGGCATTTTCTATTTCACTCTTGGAAATGTACCACTGAGGTCAAAGCTGTCATCCAAGGGTGGATTTAGAGGGGGCTCTACTGGTGTCGTAGGAGCCCCCCTTCTTCAGAATGAGCCCTCATTTTTTAAAAGCTAATTGCGATCTTCTAAAGAACGCACCTCAACTTACTGATATGCTGATTCGGAATTTTTACTACTACTGTGTGGCAGAACAAGTTAGTAGTATTCCAAAGCAGAGCAAATAGTCCAGCATTTATTAATTCTGGACAGAATTTATTAGTTGTTGCTTTATTCAATTTTTTTCTTCATGGTTGAATTTGACTATTATACAAAACTACTTCCATCATTAGCTAAAATATCTTTGTACTTTCATTTTTTCTCATGAACCAGTTTCATTGTTTTTTCATGATTATTACCTATTCACTAAGGGTTGGCAAATATATTTCATACCCACCTCCTTAAAGAACCATCCAATCAAAATTAGTTTTTATGCACTTCCTGTACATGTATCATGGTACAAGTCGGGTGCACCCCTCTGTTCAGTTGGTACAGGGATTTACACTCTCCACAGGCCTCGGCTCTCGGTTGTGTAAATCCTATACCAACCTCCACATCATGGTGTAACTTATACTTAACCCAACACTTCAAATTCTTGCCGAAATCCTCTTCAGGGGTCAATGCTCTAAAAGTATGGTATTATATAGCAAAAAACTTGGGAGCTCAACTCCCACCCTCCCCCCTCATAAAAAGGTGGGGGGTGGGGGGGGGGGGTGAGAAAGGTTGCCCCTGTAGCTATCTCACCCTCATCAATGCTTATTGTAGCCACCAATTGTTAGCTACTTACACAAAACCTGCTCCTAGTTTGTGTATTTCAACTAATAATAAGTAATTTCAACTAATAAATAAAGTTTGTTGCTCATAATCACATCACTTAGTACATTGGAAAGCATTTTTTTGTATTAATGTAGTAAAATAATAATCATATAAAGATCAAGAATGCAAACTATTGTGTAAGCACACTCCGAACCCTGCCATGCATAGGAAAGGCATGGCAGGGTTGAAGATGCTGACTTTAGAAGGAAGACTTGATAGCATTGAATGAAAGATTTAGCTAATTATTTATTATGCTCAAATGAACAATTTTATTAATACCTTATTACTGATGACAAAATTAATAAATAGTGGAAGATAAAAATAATGTATAAAAATATTGCTTCCAATATTACTGATGACAAAATTAATAAATAGTGGAAGATAAAAATAATGTATAAAAATATTGCTTCCAAATTCTTTGAGACATTATTACATTTTTAGTCTGGATTTATGAGTTCTGCTTTTCTAACAATATCTTCACTGATACTAGTTCTACGTCATCAGTTTGTTCAGAGTTATCATCCTGGACATCAATTGATGTAGTTGAATTGGTGACATTCTCTCTCTTCTGTTCAATGGAACGAGGTAAAAGAAGAGTCATAATGACACCTCCAATTGTGCCAATTGTAACTAAGTCAAAGACGAGGTGATAGTTTAGAGGCCAGTGTTTATCTGCATATAGAATATTAATCAGATAGATATCATCAATTTAGTTATTTATACTCTCCTTTCGCATTATAGT